>Ga0210408_10000038_pt1 | contig 194269 bp, 140 predicted proteins | sample IncBWH4MmetaG_FD_155471 | JGI IMG/M metagenome (GOLD analysis project Ga0210408, IMG submission 155471) | Forest soil microbial communities from Barre Woods Harvard Forest LTER site, Petersham, Massachusetts, United States - Inc-BW-H-4-M | ecosystem: Environmental > Terrestrial > Soil >... | reverse complement strand
CGGGAACGGTGACCGGAGTTGTTACAAACATCTCGACCGGCGGGGTTATTGCAGGGGCGGTGGTCAAGTGGAATGGCGCATCTGCAACCGCCGACAGCAACGGGGTCTATACACTCGCGAATGTTGCCGGCGGCTCGCAAACCTTTACTGCCAGCGCCACCGGATATCTGCCGCGCAACGGCACCGCGAATGTTTCCAGTGGAACCACAACCCTGAATTTTCAATTGTCGACTGCGGGCATCCTGAACGTGCAGGTGGTTACAGCGAATGGTGCTGCTGTGAGCGGCGCACCGGTCAACTTAAGTGGCGGCATCATTGCGACCGCCCTCACTGGAACGACCGACTCTACGGGGTTGTATTCGAGCAACTGGATTGCAATCGGCACCTACTCCGTCAGCAGCGGACCGGTGACTGCGAGCACCACGGTCAACACAGGAACCACCACCACCATAACATTGACCCAGCAGCCGGCTGCGCCAGGAACGGGCACGATTGCGGGCACGGTAACGGATGCATCGGGTGCAGCCATATCGGGCGCATCGGTGACCAGCGGATCCGCTTCTGCCATGAGCCAGGCAAATGGCAGTTATTCGCTGCCCAACATAACGGCGGGAAGCGCGACGGTCACCGCATCGATGGCTGGATTTCAAACCGCGACGCAAAACGTAACCGTAACTGCGGGGGCAACGGCTACAGCCAACTTCTCTTTGCCGGCGGTGAGTCAATCGTCGGGAACGGTGACCGGAGTTGTTACAAACATCTCGACCGGCGGGGTTATTGCAGGGGCGGTGGTCAAGTGGAATGGCGCATCTGCAACCGCCGACAGCAACGGGGTCTATACACTCGCGAATGTTGCCGGCGGCTCGCAAACCTTTACTGCCAGCGCCACCGGATATCTGCCGCGCAACGGCACCGCGAATGTTTCCAGTGGAACCACAACCCTGAATTTTCAATTGTCGACTGCGGGCATCCTGAACGTGCAGGTGGTTACAGCGAATGGTGCTGCTGTGAGCGGCGCACCGGTCAACTTAAGTGGCGGCATCATTGCGACCGCCCTCACTGGAACGACCGACTCTACGGGGTTGTATTCGAGCAACTGGATTGCAATCGGCACCTACTCCGTCAGCAGCGGACCGGTGACTGCGAGCACCACGGTCAACACAGGAACCACCACCACCATAACATTGACCCAGCAGCCGGCTGCGCCAGGAACGGGCACGATTGCGGGCACGGTAACGGATGCATCGGGTGCAGCCATATCGGGCGCATCGGTGACCAGCGGATCCGCTTCTGCCATGAGCCAGGCAAATGGCAGTTATTCGCTGCCCAACATAACGGCGGGAAGCGCGACGGTCACCGCATCGATGGCTGGATTTCAAACCGCGACGCAAAACGTAACCGTAACTGCGGGGGCAACGGCTACAGCCAACTTCTCTTTGCTGGCGGTGAGTCAATCGCCGGGAACGGTGACCGGAGTTGTTACAAACATCTCGACCGGCGGGGTTATCGCTGGGGCGGTGGTCAAGTGGAATGGCGTATCCGCAACCGCCGACAGCAACGGGACCTACACGCTCAGTAATGTGACCAGTGGAAGCCAGACCCTTACTGGGAGCGCCACTGGATATCTGCCGCGCAACGGCGCCGTAACGGTGACGGGCGGTGCAACTTCCACCTTGAATTTCCAATTGGCCACGGCCGGCATCATCAAGGTCAATGCAAAGAATGCTTCCGGTGCTCCCAATGTGGGCGCGACTGGTAACCTCCAGGGCGGAGTCATCAGCACCACCTTAACAGGGGTGACCAATAGTTCCGGTGTGTACAGCAGCAACTGGATTCCGATCGGATCGTATACGGTCACGATTTCCCAAGCCGGCCACACGACGCAAAGCAGGAGTGTAACGGTCACCAGTGGCGTAACCACCGCAGTGGACTTTACGTTCTGAAAGGCGCGAGATCATGCGCAATATGAATTGCAGAATATTCTTCCTGATCAACCTGTTGGCGCTGCTCGCTCCGGGAGTAGCCGGGCAAACCTATACCATTACCGATCTGGGAACGCTGCGCCCAGGCAGCGCCCGCGTCCACGATGTGAATTCGACCGGCCAGGCGGTGGGGGCATCGGGACATCCGCATGGTTCCGATACCCATGCTTTCTTCTGGACGCGCGCAGGGGGTATCCGTGATTTAGGTTTTTTGCCGGGAGGAGATTACAGTGTGGCCTCGGCCATCAACGATGCCGGGCAGGTAGTAGGAACGTCAAATTCCTACAATGGGATGCACGCGTTTACTTGGAGCAGTGGGAAGAGCTTGACCCAGCTACCACTGCTGTCAGGATCTGACTCCAGCAGCGCCTATGGTATCAATCGAAGTGGCCAGATTGCCGGCGCCTCCGGGAGTCATGCGGTGGTTTGGAGTGGAAATACGGTTACGGATCTGGGCACGCTTGGGGGCTCATGGGGTGAGGCGCACGGCATCAACAATGCCGGAGAGGTGGTGGGCGTTACGGACACCAGCGCGGGGCCTCGCGCTTTTCTGTGGACTCACGGCGCTTCCATGCAAGGACTGGGCACGCTTCCGGGTGATACCAGCAGCCGTGCCAATCGCATCAATGATCAGGGCGCTGTGGTGGGAGCATCCGAAGGGAGACAGGGCGTGCAGGCATTTTTCTGGACAAGCAAAGGCGGCATGCAAGCGATGGGCGTCCTGCAAGGTGGCGGTTACAGCGAAGCATTCGGCATCAATAATCTTGGCCAGGTCGTGGGTCAGTCCGGCAGTTCGCTGGGAACCAGGGCGTTTCTATGGACATCCGGCAGTCCCATGGTTGACCTGAATAATCTGGCGCCGGACCTGCCAGCCGGTACGATACTGACCGGAGCATTTTCAATTAACGATAATGGACAGATCGTTGCTTTTGGCATTATCAATCCAAGATTAAACAAAAATCATGCGGCCAGCATGGACGACCATCTGCATTCTGGTCCGACCCACGTCTTCCTGCTTACACCAAAAGTGAATTCATCGGCTGCGATGGCTCACTGAGGTGCCGTTCTTAGAACCCTTATGACACGCGTGGGAATATTGTAGCGGCTTCTACGAGTAGATTACGTGCCGCAAAGAGCAGCTAACTTCGTTACTGCATGCGCCACACAATCTCGTTGTCATTAAGAAGCCTAGCTGTCCGGCTCGCTCTGTGTCAAAATGTACGCATCACTGTTTGGGAGTTCTAGTCCTTGGATCTAGTTACCGCTTTTGTCAGCTACAGTCGTGAGGATTTGGAATTTGTCCTACGGCTGGCAAAAGACTTGAAGGCGAACGGCGCCGTCCACTCAGTCCACCTCGTCCACTTCGTCCACACTAACCTTCTTTCCATAAATCATGTGGTCATGGCACGAGTGATATCTGCATAATTAATGCAACGAAAAACGTTCCAACACGGCAAGTCGTAAACGGATTTGGGGGCGTGGTTTGTATCAGGGCATGATTTTTGGGGCGGGGCTACGAGCGAAGCCGTATAGGCAGGGCTGCTGGACAAACTCTACGCGAAAACCGTGGTTCAGGCTGTGCGGGGATAGCCTGCCTGCTCTTCGAAAGCGCGGATTGATTCCTCGAATTCTTCGTGAAGGCCCTCCCCCATGAGCATGATGTCAGAGATGAAAGTGCTCATGTCAATGGAGAGAAGATGCTTGTGCAGGATACGAGAAATGACACTGTGCAATAGACGGGCTTCTATAACAATACGCCGCACAGTATAGCCCTGTTCATACCGCTCCTGGCCGTGTCTGGTCGCGCCCTTTTTCTCGTTGTCGGCGATCACATTTGGACCAGCTTCGATTCGTTTCGCAAGCTCCTCGATCATCAAGCGTATGTGGTCCAGGCGCTCTTTCTTGCTGAGTTGCAGAGAAGAAAGCGTTGGGTTCTTATTTGTCTCTCCGAGCCATTCATCCATGATCTCATCTGCGCTCTCCCGCAATACGGTTGATAAGCGCTTGACCTGTAAGGGACTGATTCGCCGGGGATTGCTTGACTTCTCTTTGATAGTCGCGACGAGCTGCTTTAGATCAGTTGGTTTTGTCAAATAGTCGTCTACCTGGTTTCGTATGGCTTGCAACGCTGTTTCGAAGTCAGGATAGCCAGTGAGGATTAGTGTGACCGCCTGGGGTTGGACGCGGCGCATGGCGCTGATGAGCGTAAAGCCATCGCCGCGCTCGCCGATATTCAAATCCGCCAACAACACATCGAACGACTCCCGGTTGATATATGCGAGCGCTTCGGCAACTGTGGCCGCTACCGATACTTCGAACCCTTCCTGCTTCAAAATGGCCGGTAGAGTCATTCGAATGGCAGGTTCATCATCAACGAAGAGAATTCTAATGTTGTGTTTTTCCATGTCGATTCGAGTGGCTGATTAGATTCTAACTTCTCAGGTTCTTGACAAAACCACTCCAACAAATTTGTCGTGACAATGTCTGTTCATGAAAACCTCACAAATTCCTTTAGATTTTCTTATCGCGCGTTCCTCTGCGGAATCTGCGGCCACCTTGGTTTTCCTTTTGCGCCCCTTCGCGTCCTTTACGGTAAAACTTTAAATATCTTTGGCTAGTTATTGAGTGGCCAGCCAGCACAGTTTTGCGAGGCCGCGCAACATTCGTTTCGGGTAAATGAAACTCGTAGATTAGTTGCTCTGATTAAGAATGGGGTTGGCCGACACATTGCCCAATAGCATCTCAGATCAGGTTTGGATTTTCGTCAATGCGTAAGTATCCGTACGGGTGTAATTAAAAGTGCGAGTCAAGCCTTTGACCCCGAAATGCGAAATAAAGAAAAGAACTCGTCATCCCGACGGTCTGCCCGCGCGCTAGCTCGGGTAGATCGGAGGGACCTTGTGTTTAGCCTCATCATTACTGAACTACAACGCCGTTGACCAACGGCGTGCCTGCTGACCCGGTTGTGAACTGGATCACAATCTGGCCGCTGCTGTTGGCGGTTGCGGTGAAATTTTCTTCGATGGCTTTATTTGGCACGCCAGCGTTGGCAACGATATCAAAGTTGCTCAGCACTGTGGTGCCATTGATGATGATGTTAAACGCTCTCTGGCGGGCCGCAGTGAATACGATCTCGGCGAAGTGCAGTTGGACCTGATGTCCGCTGCCGGGTGCGAAGCCCCCGATCGTGTAGGTAGAGACCCCGGAGCGCCCAGTCTGGTATACCGCCTGTGATGGTACGGGAGGAGGAATCAACCCCACGTCAATTGCGGCTCCGGTTGAAACTGTGCTGCCGCCGGAGAATCCGGTGTCGGCAACGAAGCTACCGCTGGTGCCGCCACCGGCATTGATCGAGATGGGACCATTCGCGGCTCCGCCACCCGATTGAGTGGTGGCGCTTGCCTGGTTAGAGGCCGCGGATTCGCCATTGGCGTTGGCAGCGGTCACAAGATAAAAGAAAGTAGTCGAAGCGCTGAGTCCGGTATTGGAGAACGTCGTACCGGTGACTCCGGATGCGATGCGAGTCGCCGATGATATGGCAAAACCTGAACTGGTGCTGCGGTAGATGTTGTAAGTGACGCCCGAGGTGCTGCTCGCTGTCCAACTCAGATTGATCTGGCTGCTGGAAACTGCAGTCGCGCTCAAATTGCTGGGAGCAGCCGGGGCCTGGGTTGTGGTGCCTGTGCCGCTAAGGGAAGCAGTCTGAGGGCCGTTCGAGGCATTGTCGGTCACCGTTAAGGTGCCAGTCCGGGCGCCCGCTGCCGTTGGGTTGAAACTCACATTGATGCTGCAACTGGCATTCGCGGCCAGGGATGCGCCGCAATTGTTGGTCTGGGAAAAATCGCCGGTCACGGCAATACTGCTGATCGTCAGCGTGCTCGGCCCGTTGTTGGTGAGCGTGAGCGTCTTGGCCGCGCTGGTCGTGCCGACATTCTGATTGCCAAACGTCAAACTGTTTGCACTCAACACCGCCGAGGGTGATTGAGGCCCGCCGCCTCCTATGCTTACGCTGCCAAATTCGCTGACCATAGTTCCTGCCGGGACTGTGAGGTTCGCGCCATCGGAAAAGTTGACGGTGATACCGGTCGTCCCCGCATTGAAAGCTACGTGTGTGCGAACACCGCTGGGGGTCCTGAAGACTCGATACAGTGGGGTGTTGGCGGTTACGGTCTCATCAACCCGTCCAAGGGCCTGTAAGTTGGTGATCCAATAATATTCATTTGCCTTGCTCTCGCCATCGAATACAAACGATGTGTTGTTGAACTGATTGAGGGCCGTGGCGGGATCTTGGAGTGCTTCGTATTCCTCCATAAGGTCGGGCCAGTTCGTGCTTCCGGCCGCAAAAGCATTGGGATCAATTCTGGTTATCTCCGCGAGATTTCTCTGTACGTAAGCTGGATCGCGTCCCAGATACAACGATCCGCCATGAAACGGCAGAAACTCGATGCCATGTTCCAATTCAATCTGTCCACTGAAGAACGTTCCTGTGTCTCCCTTGCCATCAAAGACATTGGCGATTTCCACGCGGCTGAAACCAGGAGGGAAGGTGGACACCGGGCCATCGTTGAACCAGTAGTCAAAAATAGAGTTGGTTTCCTGCGTGTACATCCAAATGGCCGCATCTCGAAGCTGGGTATTGCCAGTTTCAACCGCGTACAGAATCAAGCCGGTCCAGGCATTGACGGCCTCTGAACTGGATTCCTGATTTTCTCCATCTCCAAAAGGCGCCTGGCCTGACGCCCATGAGTGTCCCGCATAGAGATCGAAGTGGCGCATGAATGGGAAAAGGCTGTCGTTGCGCGTGGGCGCTGCAATGTCGCGTGCCAGCAGACTGACCATTCCTCCCCAATTGTTCGACTGGATCCAGCTTGGGTTGAATAGACCAAGAATGGCCGAAGAGTGGATCCAGTACCCATAATGGAAATGATGGTCGTTGAGCGCGATGTCGCTGCCAAAAGCCGCTGGATACCCGATCAGAGTGCCCCAGTTTCCGTTGTAATAGAAAACGTTGCTGGTCTGATTGTTGGCTGCGCCGTTGAACCAGAGCTGCAACTCGTTTTGCAGGCTGGTTTGCAGATTGTTCAACGCGGTTGTGTCCCCTGCGACTTTGGCAATAGGAAGCAGGTGCGCGATGCGGGCCAGGTCTTTGCCGATATCGTAAGTATTCGATCCGCCACCGCTCTGGCTGGCGCCAAAGTGATTGGCCTCGTTCGCAACCGTATCAACGAATGATTTCAAAGTTGTATTGCTGAAATTGCCGGTGCTCGGCAGGAACGGCAGGACTCCAGGGAAGGTATTTACGGTGGTGAACGAAGTGCCCTGCAGGACCTCCAACGTTCCCCGGCTGGAAGAATACGTGAAGTTGGTGTTGATCGCGCCGCTTTGCAATGCGGTGTACTGATCTGGATAAAGCGCCATCAGAAACCCGGTTTGAGTTCCTTCCTGCGCCTGGGTTGTTACCGTGTAGGTTGTGGTTACCTGGCTGTTGTTCGGGTTGTAGTTCCAGGTGACCTGGGTGTTGGTCGGGAACGAAAATGCAAACTGGGAATAAGTACTCAGTGCTGCCGCGTTGGGCAGAAGAGCCAGCGAGAAATAATGGCGTCCACTGGGGAGATTGCAAGTGAGGACCGTGCCGCCAATCCCATTCCAGCTACCTCCGCTCGGGCAAAACAGGCCATAGTTGTTGTTCGCGATGCTGACGCCCAGGATGTTGCCGTTGTTGGCAAATACAGTCGGCTGGCCGGCAAATGTAATCGTAGGATTGCTGCCGTTGGTGGTCACATAGACAAACGGCATTCCACGTCCTACTCGCGTAGTCATCGGTCCGAAATTGAAGTCCACGGTCCAATCGGTATAGCCGATAACGGGCACGCTGGCTGCGTTTAGGCCGGCCACTCCAATGGTGAGATCGCCTTCGAATGGCTGATTGAAAAACGTGCCTCCATTGTTCACTGCGGCGTCGAAACCCATTAAAAGGCCGCTGGAGGTAGTCTGCATTCCCAAAGGTTGCGGAAACATATTGAATGGACCGCCGCCACCTCCACCGAAAGTGACGGCGCCGTTGACGATGTTATCGGCGTACCAGTTTTTTGCCGCCCAAAACCTGTGCGTCGGCTTAGGACCTCCAACTGTATTGAAAACTTGGCTTGAAGGAGCGGCATCCCCGGCGGGAAGCGTGGTTGTGTAGCTGCCCGCGCCTACATGGACGGTTTGGGCCTGGAGAGGCAAAGCAAAGACCGGCAAAACCAGCAACGAGACAAGCCAAAGTATGCTGTGAAGGATTGAAGATAGGGTTCTGCTTGGTGATTGCACATGGGCGCTGTACATGGACGGCTCCTTTCCAGTGTGTGCTTACATCGACCGTTCGCCAGGGCGGCCCGCTCACATCGCCGCATTCAGGACTCCGCTGGCGGCGAAACCGCGTGCCTGCCATTGCGCTTGCAGAACACCTGGTTCACCCCAGGGTGATACAGCCATTACCTGGCGCGCATGACATACTAAAACGTTTTAGTTGAATGTCAAGAGCTGTATTCTGCGTTTTGGGCCTTCAGTTTCCGGATTGTTATCGAACGTGGTCCCGATACGTTTGCGCTCAGTCGCAGGAGATTAAGGAGGGTGTTCGTAGTAAGATTCACACACACATACATGGCCAATCAGGACAAAAAGCAAAACGGGCACGAGAGGCCTGTCAGCCTGAAGTTCCTGGCAAAGTACTTGGATTTGTCCCCGGCCACAATTTCGGTGGTGCTCAACGATTCACCCACGGCCCGGGAGATTCCTCAGCGGACCAAGGACCGAGTCCTGGCTGCGGTCAGCAAATTCAAGTATCGCCCCAATGTCTGGGCCCGCTCTTTGCGACGGAAACGCAGCTTCACCATCGGGGTCCTCGTTCATGAAATCAGCGAAGGATATGGTGCGCTGCTTTTAAATGCTCTGGATGATTACCTCTTGCAGGAAGGCTATTTCTATTTTGTCGTGAGCCATCGGCGACGGGCAGATCTTCTTGAAGAATATCCCAAGATGCTGATGGAGCGGTCAGTGGAAGGCTTCATCGTGATCGATACAGTGTTGCACAAGAGTTTGCCCCTGCCGACGGTCAATATTTCCGGCCACACCAGACTGCCGGGAGTGACAAATGTGGTCCTCAACCATCGTTTGGCCGCCAAACTGGCGCTGCAGCACCTGGTGGATCTCGGCCATCGGCGTATCGCATTCATCCGGGGACAGTCATTCAGCTCTGATTCCGAAGTTCGATGGAAGGCAATCCAGGAAGTTGCCCATGACTTGTCTGTACCTATACGGCCCGAGCTTACAGTCCAGCTTGAGGACAATACCTTCTCGCCGGTGGTTGGATATCCTGTGACCCAGGAACTTCTCTCTCGTGGAACTCCTTTCACCGCGCTCTTGGCTTACAACGATCTCTCCGCCATTGGGGCCATTAGCGCGATTCGCAAACACGGGCTGCGCGTGCCGGAAGATATCTCCGTTGTAGGCTTTGACGATATTGCCAGCGCTGCTTTTCAGAATCCCAGCCTCACCACGGTCCGCCAGCCGTTGCGGATGATGGGCGTGACCGCCGCCCGTATTTTGTTGGAACGGCTGAAGGGCGCCAAAGATCCCAGGGAAGTCATCTTGGAACCCGAGTTCATCGTTCGTGAGTCTACCGCCCCCTCAAGAGACCTGGTCCAAATTCCCTCCAGGCGCCGCAAACAATCGACTAGTCCGGGCCGTTGAAGTCGTAAAGGCTACGCGCGGACACGCCGCGCACTTGTCTGTTCAGCGCGGGTGCCCAATTTTCTATGGCGGTTTTGGAAATGCTGTAGCTGTTTTTGGTGGAAGCCCCGGCCTTCAGGCCGGGGGGGAGGATATTGTCAATAAACAAGCGCTTTAGCGCTGGTGGTGCTGTAGCTGGTTTCGATGACTACACTAATTCCTAAACTGCTCCAGGCGGTTGAAACAAGCGAATAGTCCGTGACTGTTTGATTTTTTAACCATTCACTCAAACGATTTAGTAGTGTACAATCCCGCTGTTTCAGGTTTTTGGCCGCCTCAAATTCTGGAAAGGAGCATCAACATGGAAGACCACAGAATCTCGCGACGGCAGTTAGCCAAATTCGGGTTTGGTATGGCAGCAGCCGGCTTTACGTTTGTGCCTGCCTTACACAGTGTTACTGCGTTGCGCACTCAAGAGTCACCGTCCCGCGCCGAAGAGGCGCCATTCGACGATGAATCCGCCTTTGCAGATTCCTTGAACAATGCATATTCCTTCTTGAACACCATGATGGACGCCTATGCGCAGGGGCCGATCGTGCGCCTCTCGCAAAGCTACACCGATCAGCAAGGGCTCCAGAGCACCGCTTTTGTTTATGACAACTCGCTGGTCATCAATGCCCACCTTCTGCGCGGTCAGTCAGAGGACATTGCTCGGGCGATTGTGCTCGGCAAGGCCTTGCTGCATGCGCAGCAGGTTGACTCAATCGGCGACGGCCGGGTCCGGCAGGCATACTTTGTGGACCAGCCAGATGCTCATGGCGTGTTCGTTCGTCCGGCATTGTTTCCCTTCTTCTTCCTGGGTTCGGCTGTAGGGGACATGGCTTGGACTGGAATTGGTCTGGCGCAACTTTTTCGCCGCACCGGTGACCAGCAGTTTCTGGACGGAGCGGTGAAACTGGGCCGCTGGATTGTAAATAATACCTTGGATACGCGCGGAGCGGGCGGCTTCAACTTTGGCGTCGACAACGGCAATAATAAATTGTTGTTCAAGTCGACTGAGCACAACATTGATTGCATTGCCCTGTTTACCATGCTTGCAAGGCTGACCGGGGACGGTAGTTGGCTGGATCAGGCAGAACATGCTCGCACCTTCGTTAACGCTATGTTCGATTCTGCCGATGGAGGTTTTTTCTTTACCGGAACAGCGCCCGATGGAGTTACCGTCAATTCTGTCTTAAGCCAAGCCAATATTCCCGAAGACGTGCAGACATGGTCTTTCCTGGCGACGCTCGACGAAACTCAGGCTCGATCCATCGACTGGGCCAAGACAAATCTGGCGACTACCGACACGCCTCAGACCATCCATAGCAGGTTGACCGGGAATCAGCGAATTTCTGGAGTGAGTTTTGCAAGCCAAAGTATGCGCGCCCTGTCTCCGTCGGACCAGTTCTCCGCCGCGCCCAGTCCCAACGCTGTGTGGCTGGAAGGGACCGGCCATTTGGCCGCTGCACTACTGGCCCGTAGATTGCCCGCCAGGCACGACCTCCCCGGTTTCCACGGAGATACACACACGGCGCGGATGCTCCTCGATAGCATTCGTGCCTCTCAGGAGACCCTGGCCAAAGGTCAGACCGTTGGCGGAAAGCCCATACAAGACGGACAGGGTGTTGTGGCGGCATCAAGCGTGTTGAATACCGGATTCGGTTTTTCTTTCAATCCGAACCGTCATATCGCGGCAACATCATGGTTCGCGATGGCTGGGCAAGCCGGTAATCCGTTGCAACTTGGGTTGCGCACAGACCGGCACGATGAGGATTAAACTAAACCCAATACTGTTTACTTAACGAGTCAGAGAGAAAACGTTCGTCATCCCGTCTATGACAACGACGACGATGTCAAGTGCTCGCGAAGCGGACCAATGCATAGCACTGGAAATGCTGCCCAGCGCGCCGTACAAACTCCATCCCTCTCCCCTTTAGTGGAAAGGTTTGGCTTTTGGTGTTGCTGTTGTTCTTTTTGCTTCATAACCAAGAACTCGCAGGTTGCTTATCATCACTTCTCAGTGGCTTGCACCAACCATCTATTCGCGCATCTACAACGCGCATGATTTTGGAATGCAAACTCCCAACGCTTGTCCCCTACTGCTTCCTACCTTGGGAGGCAGGGCGCCCACTCAAAGGTTCAGCCTTAGCTTTCTCAGCCACGGGATGACTCGGGCTACCCTGCATACGAACCACCACTGGATACCGCTGGTTCGTGCGCAGCATCCAGTACAAGCGCACCAACAGCTTGCGTGCTACGGCCACTTTGGCCACGCCGTGGTGCTTTTTTTGGGCCAGGCGCTTGTACACCCGGCCCAAACCTGCATCTCCTCGGGCTGCGGTTAATCCCGCCTGCACCAGGAGAAACCTCATAAAGCTATTGCCTTGTTTGCTGATCGCTCCCAGCCGCCGCCGCTGTCCACTGGAATCTTCACTGGGGATGAGTCCCACATAGCTGGCTACCTGCCGGGAACCAGCAAAGCGCTGGACATCACCCAGCGTGAGCACCGTGGCCAGCGACAGAATCGGACCCACGCCCGGGTGGCTCATCAACAATTCTGCCTCCCGACATTGCTGCGCCGCCTCTGCCACTGCATCGTCCAACTCCCCTATACGGGTGTCCATCTCCTGCAGCATTTTCAGCAGATCGTCACGGCGTCGCTTGGTCCAGGGCTCCAGTTCCAGAGCTTGCAACCACTCCCTTCCTGGCCGGCTCCAGAGCTTATGCTTCTTCTGGAAACCCTGGTTGAGGGCGATGTGCTGCAATTGGTTCTTGACCCGCGTCCGCATCTGCACCAGCGTGTGCCGGTGCTTCAGCAACTGCCGCAAATCCCGCTCCTCCAGCGACGGTACCCAGATCCGCGGGAAACGGTGCTCTAGCAGCAGCTGCAGAATATGCAAGGCATCGCGTTCGTCGGTCTTCTGCTTGCGCGGTGCGCTGGCGCGGATGGCCGTTGGATCTCCAATCCACAGCGCAAGGCCCAGCCGGACCAGCAACCGCTCCAACCACAGCATATTCCCGCTGCTTTCCACTCCCACCAGCACCTCTTGCCCGGCTAGGGCCTCGTAGAACTTGCCGGCTTCCCCTGAAGCATGATCCAAACGATGCTTGCTCAGCTCTCCGGTTTCGGTATCCACCATGGCAATTCGTTGAAAGCCCGGATGGAAATCACAGCCTATAATCTTCATAACGGCTCCTTTCGCTCCGAGCTCTTGGTCTTTAAAGCAACCACAGTGTACTCGGTCGCTGGGAGCCGTCGTTGTCATCAAATCAAGGGTTTACGCACGCGCCAGCGGGCGTAAACCGGAGGGATCTTGTGTTTAAATATTAACCAAAATGGTTCTGAAACGCCCTAAGTGAACAGTATTGGGGCTAAACCAAAGATATTTTGAACTGCCCGTTGGTTGCCGCTGAATGACAAGGAGGAATATTTCCGCAAAGGTGGATTTCAAAAGAATTCGTAGTGCTCTGACCGGGTGAAAATTGGTAACCATGGCACCGTCCACTCAGTCCACGAAATCCACCTCGTCCACACTGACCTTCTTTCCATAAATCATGTGGTCATGGCACTAAGAACTGCGACGGCGGCTTACCACATCGATTCCGACGGCCGCCACAAGAATGCCACCCTTTACGATATCTTGGATGAAATCTGGAACATTGCGCAAAGACATGCTGTTGTCCAGGCTCGCCATCAGCAGAGCGCCAAGACACGCTCCGAGCACCGTCCCCCGGCCTCCCATCAGGCTGGCGCCTCCAATGACGCAAGCGGCAATCGCGTCTAGCTCGAGCAGCAAGCCGGCGTCTGGAGATGCGCTGCCGACCCGGGCAGTGTAGAGTATCCCGGCGATGGCGCTGAGCAGCCCCATCAATGCAAAAACGATGAGCACCTGGCGGCGCAAGTTGATTCCGGAAAGGCGTGCAGCATCGGCATTTCCGCCGATCGCATAAAGATAGCGGCCAAACACAGTATTGCGCATCACAAATGCGCCCAACAGCGCAATCATTAAAAATATCAAGACTGGGATTGGAACACCGGCGTAGGAATTCAGTCCAACAGTTAAAGCAATGATTAGAGCTGAAGGCAGCAATATGCGAAGAGCAACCTGGACGGCGCTCCAACTTGGCAAAGACAAACGACGGCGGGCGCGGTTGCGCCGGAAAACAAGCCAGGACAAGGCTGCAATTGCTGCGATTGCGATAGCTGCTCCAGTGGCAGGAGAGAGGTATTCTTGTCCCAGGGCCTGAAGTCGCGCGACGCGGAGCGGTATGGTCTCTCCGCTGCTAATGCCTTTTGTGGCGCCGCGCCATGCCAGCAATCCGCCCAGCGTTACGATAAACGCGGGAATTTCCACATAAGCAACCAGGGCGCCTTGCAGTACACCAACGAAAACACCGAGTAAGATGGCAGCCAGAATAGAGTCAACAAGGCCATGCCGCGCGGAAGACTGCACCAGGGCTGCAACCATTCCGGTAAAACCCACCATCGAGCCTACCGAGAGATCGATACGGGAACTCACAATCACCATCAACATTCCGATGGAGAGAATGCCGGTAACAGCCATCTGCCGCATGAGATTGGAGAAGTTTCGCGCCTCGAGGAAAACGCCACCCGTGAAATAAGCGGCCAAGATCCACACCACGGCGAGCGCAAAAACCAGGGTAAAAGGTTGCAACTGCGCATACGAAAACTTTTTTCGTAAAGGAATGTTAGGCGTCGATGGGGAAGGAGGTGCAGGCAAGGGTTTAGACGAGGCCGGCATAGTTTCTTTGGGCTTTATGAAAGTTCAGGATGTCCAACGGCACAAGCCATGATTTTCTCAGAAGTTGCGTTGGCATGGCTGAATTCTTTGGTTATTTTTCCGCGATGCAAAACCAGGATACGGTCAGCCAGGCCCATAACCTCTTCCAGTTCGGAAGAAACCAGCACTACGGCAAGTCCCTGATTGGCGAGATCATTGATACGGCGATAGAGCTCCTCTTTGGCTCCCACGTCGATGCCACGGGTGGGCTCATCCAGAAAAAGTACAAGTGGCTTGGTAAGGAGCCATTTCCCCAATACCACCTTTTGTTGATTGCCTCCCGAGAGAACACCGGCAGAGGTAAACAGCGATGGCGTCTTAATCTGCAGATCGCGCACCAGTTTATCCGCCAGCCCAATTTCGCCAGGTTCATTGGTCAAGACCCGGCCCGATATCTGCCGGAGCGCGGCAATCGTGAGATTGTGCAGGATATTCTGGTCCAGCAACAAACCATATCGCCTTCTGTCTTCGGTGACAAACGCAATACCATGAGCAATGGCGTCGCAAGGGTCCTTGAGTTTCACCTCTTTACCCTGAATAAAGACTTGCCCTGTTGGTTTTTCTCCATAGCCTCCAAAGAGGGCCATCAGCAGCTCTGATCTTCCAGCTCCCATGAGGCCGGCAATTCCCAGTACCTCCCCGCTCCGGACTGAAAAGCTGATGTCTTGAAGCAGCGGCTGACCCGGCAAGCTGTCGTTTTCCAAAGCCACGCCTCGGACCTCGAAAACAACGTTGCCTGGCGAGCGCTGTACTGGTGGAAAGAGCTGGCTCATCTCGCGGCCAACCATCGATTGGATGAGTCTGGGCTCGTCAAGACGATCGGCGTTTTCTGTGAGTACGCTGCTTCCGTCCCGCAATACAGTAATTCGATCGCAGAGTCGAAACACTTCATTCAGGCGATGGGAAATGTAGATGATCCCTGTAGAGTGGGCCGAAAGTACGCGCAAAATGCGAAACAATGTCTCCGCTTCCGTCTCCGTCAGGGCGGAAGTAGGCTCGTCGAGTATGAGAATGCGCACTTCATGCGACAGCGCCTTGGCGATTTCTACCAACTGCTGCTGTCCAATGCCAAGCTGAAGGACGGGTGTTCGCGGATCTAGTTCAAGCCCCACCTGGTCCAACAATCGCCCAGTCCGTTGATACATTTCATCCCATCGGATGGTCCCTAAACGTTGTGGCGCCCGTCCTAAGAAAATGTTCTCCGCAACCGATAACTCGGGGACCAGGGACAGCTCCTGATGGACAAAGCCGATACCGGCGGCTTCTGCGTCGCTAATGTTTCGAAATCGTTGCGGCCGGCCGGCAATCAGAATCTCTCCCTCATACTCTCCATAGGGGTATACGCCGGCAAGGATTTTCATGAGGGTAGATTTGCCGGCGCCGTTTTCGCCGACCAGGGCGTGTATTTCACCCTGCCCAAGATCAAAGCTGATACCTTTGAGCGCCCGCGTACCGGGAAAGCTTTTCCCGATATTCATCATGCTTACCAGCGGGATTTTTGGGTCTTGAGAGAGCAAGCCTCTGTCATGGGCTGTTGCAGTCATACGATCAATGAGAAGCTGTCCCGGCAGTCGGCCATTGGGACTCGGGTACATTCCGGTAGACATCCTGCACTTTCAGAAAGCCGTCCTTAATTATGGTTTGGGCCAGATTGCTCTTATCGACAACAATCGGGTCCAACAGGATGGAAGGCACGTCCTTCATGCCGTTGTTTATGGTGTTCCGGGCATCGATCTTTTCTCCTTTGGCCAAAGCAATGGCCGCTTCGGCGGCGCGGTGCGCAAGAGGTATGATCGGTTTATACACTGTCATGGATTGTGTTCCAGCAATGATGCGCTGGGCTGCGGCAAGTTCCGCATCCTGGCCTGATACCAGCGTCTTGCCCGCAAGCTTTTGTTCCTGCAATGCCTGAACCGCGCCGCCCGCGGTGCTGTCGTTGGAGGCAACCACAGCAACAATGTTGTTTCGGGCCTGGGTAAGCGCATTTTCAGTATGGTTGAGGGCCTCGCTGGCCAGCCAATCCCGTGTCCACTGGTTAGCGACGATCTTGATGTCACCCCGATCGATTGCCGGTTGCAGCGCCTTCATCTGTCCCTCGCGCAGCATGCGCGCATTATTGTCTGTTGGAGAACCGCCAATCAGCACATAGTTTCCTTTAGGGGCATGTTCGAGAAGGTACCTTGCCTGCAACTCTCCCACTTTTACATTGTCGTAAGAAATATAGAGATTCACGTCACTGTTGCGGATCAGCCGGTCATAGCTGATCACAGGCACATGCTGGCGCGCGGCGCTATTTACGATCGAAGCCATGACCTCCCCGTTGTGGGGGACGATCACCAGCGCATTCACGCCCTGTGTCAATAAGTTCTCGCACTGCCGGACTTGGGCTGCGTCATTGCCGTCGGCGGACTGTACCAGCACCTCGGCCCCAAGCTCCCTTGCATGGGAAACAAACTGGTCGCGGTCGCGTTGCCAGCGTTCGATCAGCAAAGAATCCATGGAAAACCCGATGCGTATCTTGGTGCTGGTCTCGCGTGGGCCCGATTTACAACTGTTTAAGACCACGCAGACGATTGCCAGCAGGAACAGCAGGAGCTTTCTATTCAACCGGGGCCTCGTTTCTTCATCAGGAGTATTTTCCCATGTCACGGGTCAAAACGCAGTCCATCTGCAAAAGATTTATTGCAGCACCGGTCTTCGAGGATTGTGGACGTCTGCCCCACTGTTCATTCAGTGAGGCCCGGGCATGATCCAAAATTCCGTAAGTGGACGGTGCTGGGTGATGCTTTCGTCTTTTGTTCAGCAGTTCAATTGTTCAGCAGTTCAATGTTAGAACGAATATTTTAATGCCAGCTCCACTACGCGTTGTCCGTATTTGGTATCGGCAAAGCCAAACTTTGTATTCGTGTTACGAAATTGTCCCGTTGCGTCGGGCGCCATCTGTAGATTTAAGGCCGTGCCGTTGGGATTGAACGACGGATTCGGACGGTTCAAGAAGTTGAAAGCTGAGGCCCGGAGCTGCAGATTCTGGTGCTCAGTGATCTTGAAGCCTTTGTAGAGGGACAGGTCGCTATTGATGAATGCCGGCCCTTTGATATAAGGCAGTTGATAGATCCCGTTTAGGCCGCTGCCGACGACTCCATTGCCAGGCACCCCAAAGCAGTTCCCGTTTATATATTGGTGAGGCAAGAGGTTTTTCGTGGGATCGCAGAGAAGCACCGGTTGCACGCTGATATCAGGCGTGCCAAGTATGGTTCTGTTGCTAATGCCCGACGGCAGGCCATTGTTTAGGCCGAAGTTGGTCCTGAAAGCCGCCAGGTCAGGACCGCTTTGCAGCGAAGTAATTCCAGCAATGGTCCAGCCGTTAGCCAGAGCGTTCACAATTGGCTTCAGGATTCGGTTCTCGCCAGTGTAGCGGTTTCCCAGATTCCCCAGGTCGATCTGGTAAGACGAGTTGAAAATGTGGCTGCGATCAAGGCTGAGTATGCCGTAATCGTGGGCCAGATTGGTAGGATCTGCAAGCGAACAACTGAACTGGGAGCTGCCGCAAATGCCCAACGCCTTGGAGAAGGTGTAGTTGAAGCCAAAGGTGGCGCGTCCCGTTTGCTTATTCCAACTTACCTGGAGCGAATTGTAATTTGCAAAAGCACCGTGCTGGGTCACTTGGAGAGAGTTGTCGCCGAACCCCGGTATTATCGAAGCTGCTGGACATGGACGGGTGGCAACAGCGCAAAAAGTGCCAAAGGGTCTGTAATCGGCAGTAGGTGCGTTTCCGGCATTTGCGGGAGTGAAGACCGTACCCGTGACCCGGTCTGGTGCGAAGAGAGCGCCCGCCGGAATCAGGTTCAAGTTCTGGAGGTTTCCTTCAAAAGTCAGGTGATTGGTGTGGTTGCCAACATAGGCGATCTCGAAAACGGATTTCCACGGCGCCTGTTGAGAAATGGTGAAGTTATAGCTATAGGTCACCGGATGTTCATCGTCGGTGGGATTCACGGCAAAAGCGCCGGTTATGGTTTTGGTGGGGACCATGGTTTGAAGCGCCGCGAGTGTTGTCTGGCTTGTATGGAATGGCCTGGATCCGCTGGCGGTGCTCAGAGCGCCGGCAAAATCATTGAAGGAGTCGTGGAAGTGATATCCGCCCCATCCGCCCCGAAGGACGGTCTTGCCGTTTCCAAAGGCGTCCCATGCCACGCCAAACCGCGGATCAACTAAGGCAAATTTGCTGGGGCTTCCGGCATTCGGAACAGTCTGATCGATGGCGTGCCATCTGAGGCCAGGTTGGATTGAGCCCCCGGCCGAGTCGCTTAAAAACAGCGAAGGTTTCCAAACCGCGAGTCCGGTGGCCCCGTTGTCGTCGCCCCAAGGCGTGTAGTTGGTGAACCGGAAGCCAATATCAACAGTCAGTTTTCTGGTCAGTTTCCAGCTATCGGCGGCATAGAAAGCAAGGCTTCGATAGCTCATATTGTTCACTGCCTGGAAATTCTGTTCGTTGTATCCGACAAATCCGATGACCCCCAGTATTTGGTTGGCAATAGCATTTGCCGCGCCGGGGCGGCCCGTGCCTCCACCAAAGAAGTAGGGCCCAAAACTATCAAATACCACTTCGCCGTTCGGCTGGACAAAATCAGACTGGTCGTTGATGGTTCGCTCCCAGTACATCCCAAACTTGAAGATATGGGTGCGCAAGACCTTGGTTACGTCATCCTGGAAAGTGATCGCCTTCTTCTTCAACAGAAATGAGCCGCCATTTCCCTTGCCGGAGTAGAGGTCAAAATTATCAGCAGCGGCTTGCGACAGGAAGAAACTGTTGCTGAGAGCGGGAGCGTAGGGATCGCCGTTGTTGAAAACGCCATGATATGGGTAACCGATCGTCGCACTGCTGGCCAGCGATGGATTGTTAGGGCGAATCGGGAGATTCAGGTAGGCAAGACTCGTGCTTACGTCGTTAGTCAGGGACGGACTGAAAATATGTAAGAAATGTCCGGAGATCGTATGCGAAACGTCAGCCGATGATATGCCTCCAGGGAAGGGAAGAGAACGGGGTTGTGAGAAAAATGGCCGGATCGGTATCTGGTCTCCCTGCCTTTGCTGGTTGTAAGTAGCGTAGAACTTCGAGTTTTCGCTGGGATTGTAGTCGACCCGGGTGTGGTACATCCAACCATTCTGCTGGGTATTGATCGGTAGTTCAAAGTTAAATCCCTGTGGATTTGTTGTCGGATCAGTGTTAGGCGTGGGATAAAACTTCATCAAAGCAAGTCCACCTGGATCAAAGGCCGATGCGGGAATCATTCCGCTGCCGGACAAATCGGTTCCATCCGCCAAGTGAAGGTTGAGCGAACTCTTTCCAGGCAGAGCTGGGAACAAATTGCACATCGAGAATGGAGCGTTGGGCGTTGAGCAGAGCGCAAGGTTGTCCGGCGCGGTGGAGGTGAAGTCTCCTTTCCGCATGGACAGCGTGGGAACGTAGGCCTGCACGGTTTGCGATGCCCGTAGCTGGTAGTAATATTCGTATCCGCCGAAAAAAAGGAGCTTCTTGTTGGTATGAGGCACCGGTCCGCCAACATTGAAGCCCGGATACCATTTCTTATCATTTCCCCTGGGCAACTGATTGCTGTTGTTGTTGAAGTCGTTCGAATCCCATCCTGTGTTCCGGGTATAAACATAAGCTTGGCCGTGATACGCAGAGGAACCCGATTTGCCGACAGCATTGATGACTACTGGTCCCTTGGCGCTGTCAGCGCCGAAATTAGAAGTCTGGACTTTGACCTCGGATACCATGTCGGCATTCACGGTTTGTGTAGCGCCACAGTTGCAACCTGGATCGACAATGTGGGCTCCATCCGCGGTCAAATCCATGCCGCCCCGGTTAATATTGCCATTGGAGATAAAGCCGTTTCCCAGAGTGCTGTTTCCAATATTAATGTTCAGGGCGTCATAACCTGACTGATTGTTTACGTCTCCACCGGCAAATACCGCCATTCCCGGCAAGACCCGCACTAACTCGGTCACATCGCGGCTTTGCAGGGAAAGGTTCTGGATCTGTTTGGAGTTGAGCAAGGCGCTTCGCTCGCCCGAATCCACCACTGCCTCGCTATTGGCTTCTACCGTGACCGTTTCATTGGGCGCGCCCACCGCCAGCACGATATTGCGCACATTGCGCTCATCGCCTGGGTTTACCTGGATGCCTTTGGACTGCCAAATTTTGAACCCTTTCGCTTCGATGAACAGTTCATAAGCGCCCGGTAGAACGCTCGCAAATGAAAAATAGCCAGACCCGTTGCTCACGGACTCGCGAAGATCACCAGAAGCTTGGTTTTTCAGGCTGACCTTGGCTCTGGGAATCACCGCCCCTGATTGGTCTTCCACAGTGCCCGCCACAGTGCCCGTTGTTTGAGCGTGGGCGGACACCAGAAAAAGAACGGCCAGCAATGAATAAGCGGCCGCAATTTTGAGTTGAACGGTGATCTTAAGGCCGTGTGGTCTGTGTTGTTGCTTCATTGTAGATCCTCCACGATGAGGGCACTCTGTTCAGAACGGAGCTTAAAAGCGCAGTAGGATTTACCGTTAACGTTTCCATTCTTCTGCCAGCGCTTGCGCCAATTAAACTGGTATCCAGGTTCTGGTAGTGACCGTAAACGCTTACATTACGTCCGGGGACAGTTTGTACTCTCCAACCTGAGTGCTGTCAAGGGCTAAAATTGTCCTGAATTCGCCCGTGCTCTTTCGGGTCGAAGGCAAATAAGTGCGCGAAGGCGGACGTTGAGGGGAAAGGCAGTTGTTTCTTAAGATAGAACTTCGAGTGCGGAAGGCGTGACCCCATCAACATGAGACAAGTCTCTCGTGCGGTGTTGCGGGTACAATGACCTTGGATCTGAAATCTTAAGTTGTTGATTTCAAACTCTGAAGACGGAGTATGGAAATAGTAAACGTTTACTGCAACTAGAGTTCCTTTGCGGTTTGGCAATGGTTCTATGGGTTTTTGTACACGGTCTGGCCTCGCAATTGACATGGCGAGGTTGGTCTTCTTGGATTTCAATATTCTTTTTGCTTTTCGGGGTAAGCTAGCCGGACGGGGTCTGAATGAAAAACAACATCACACTCTTCGATATTGCTGACTCCCTGGGAGTTTCCATTGGTACCGTACATCGGGCATTGCATGACCATCCTGGCGTGAGCCCAATGACAAAAACCAAAGTGCTCCAGATGGCTAAGACGCTGGGATACCGTCCGAATCTGGCGGCCCGTTATTTGTCGCAGAAGAAACAGCTTCGGATTTCAGTCAACACTCTGAAAGGCACGACTTCATTTTGGGATGAAGTCAGGGCCGGCATTGAAGAAGAGGCCAAGTCCTCGGGAATGAAGATAGACGTTGAATATCGTACTTACCCGGGAATTGGCGACGGAGAAAAAGAAGCGTTCGAGTCGGCCCTGGAAGCGAAGGCGGACGGAATCATCATGTTTCCTAGTCGTCCTGGCGAGCTCCGCCGGTCAATGCGTCTGGCCTCGCGTTCCCGCACTCCAGTCGTCTGCGTGGCCACCGACGCGCCCGGTACTGGGAGATTGGCCGTGGTTTCAATCGACACCATGGCGAGTGGATCGCTCGCAGCCGATCTCCTGGGAAGAATTCTTCAAGGCAAAGGAAAGGTTGCCGTCACGCTCAGCGATCTGGCTATCACGGAACATGCCGAGAAAGTAAAGGCCTTTAAGAATACTTTACTGTCGTTTTACCCCGCTATGGATCTGCAAGAACCGATCGAAGACCATGATATCGAATCTGAGGCTTATGAGAAGTGTCAGGCGCTGTTTCGTGCTCACCCCGATTTAGCTGGTATTTACATTACTACAGAGGCCTCCATTCCAGCTCTGCATGCTGCCCGCGATGCAGGGGTGCTCGACCGCATGGCGATCATCACAACAGACCTCTTTCCGGCGTTGGTGCAGGAAATCCGATCGGGTGCAGTTACAGCGACCATTTACCAGCGACCGCGCACACAAGGTCTTATGGCGTTCCGGGTTCTGCATGAATTCCTGGTTGAAGGTGATTGCCCGTCGTTTCAAGTGACGCTCGCGCCTCATCTTGTCATGAGAGGCAACCTAGACTTCTTTCTGCGGCGAGTGTCTTTTGAACTGAGTTCCAATTATCGCTCCCAGATCCAGAACGCCTGAGTGCCCTTGATACTACAGTGGCAATCTGCGCTTCTATAGTTTCTGGTTTCGCAGGACTGCGTGAGCATCAATAGTCATCGGACCGAGAATTTATAGATGGTTGTCGAACTATATCGCTCTCCCGGTCTGAGGACTGCAGAAGGAAACTCAGGATGATTGGGCGAATCGGGAAAATGTTGAGGCTCAAGACAGAAACCGTCACGCCGATTGTAAGTGCGGCCTTCTTTGCCGCGAGCGGTTCCATCAAGGAAGTTGCCGCTGTAAAACTGAATGCCCGGCTCGGTCGTTGAGACTTCAAGCACGCGCCCGCTTCTCATTTCATAGACCTGCGCTGCCAGGGAGATCTTGCCTTTGCCGCCGTCATTCAATACCCAGTTGTGGTCATAGCCTTTGGCAAAAACCAGTTGCTGGTCAGTTTCATGGATGCGGTCGCCGATCGCCGCTGCCTGCTGAAAGTCGAAGGGCGTGCCTTGCACCCCGCGTAGCTCTCCCGTTGGTATCAGGGTGGCATTAACAGGCGTGAAACGGTCGGCATGCAAAATAAGTTCATGACTCAGGATGTCTCCTGCGCTATGTCCGGCCAGGTTGAAATAGGAATGATTGGTGAGATTGATCAGTGTCTCCTGGTCGGTAGTTGCGGTGGAATCGATTCTCAGTTCATTGTGCTCTGTCAGCGTGTAGATAAGTTGGACCTTGAGGTGCCCGGGATATCCTTCCTCGCCATCTTTGCTCAAGTAATTCAACGGCAAAACGGACGGCTCATGATTCAAGATATGTTCAGTCTCCCACACCACCTTATTGAAACCTTGGAAGCCTCCGTGGAGATGATTTTCGCCATCGTTCCGGGCAACTGCATAGGTCATGCCGCCTAAATTGAATCGCCCGCCGGCAATACGATTGGCATAACGACCGATAGTCCCTCCAAAATATGCATTGTCGTCAACGTAGCCTTTGAGGGAGTCGTATCCCAGCACCACATCAGCGAACCTGTTGTTGCGGTCTGGAATCTGCAGGGAGACCACGGTCGCGCCGTAATTTGAGATTCGGGCCTCCACCCCGTTCTTGTTGGTCAGGGTATACAAATCGATTGGCCTGCCGTCTGCGGTCCGGCCAAGCTCTTTCTTTGTCATATCTGCGCGTCTGCCTTTTCTTTCCGCTTGGTCACCAGGGCGTCTGTTCTTACCGTAAGCCTGGGGCGAAGATCGCATTGCGGTTTTTTCTGCGTAAATTGGCGCTGGTCTTCGAGTCTGCATCATAAGGGCCGTGCAAGTCTTCCTCATATCCTTCTTTGTCCTTTTCGTAATATCCGTTGCCGAAGATCTCGTTGCCGATCTCCCAATAGAGAATGGAAAAAGGCGCCGGGTGGCCGATGCGGAGAAAATTCTGGCCATCATCGGGTTCAATTGGCTGAGAGGCCCGCAACGATGCCCAGTAGCCCGTTGTCTTCCAGTCGTATCCCGTCGAATCTTTTCCGATGATCTTCTGGTCGGAGGGACTGCCATTGGTGTATGCCACCCAGGCTGCGGCCTCCGCCGGCTCGCCGCCTCCAGTGCCTGCAAGGTTTGAACCGTAGTTCACGGTGATGATCGCCGTGCCTCGGAGTTGGTCAACCAATTGAAGGAAGTGGCCGAGATCGCCCTTCGCAGCCAGATAGCCATATTGGGCAGGATCGGTTGCTCTCCACTTCGTCATCTTGTAAACCGACCAATGGTAATTGTCAGAGTAACCTCCGCCGGGATAGCGAAGAGTGGTAACTCCTGCGGCCCGCAAAATTTCCGGAATTTTTGCATCGGCAAGATGTTGTCGTAGACGGAGGTGTGCATGCCCATGGCGCGGGGCGCTACGAAGTTTCGAACTTTGTTGGCGTCTATGGTGACCGTGACCGTTCCTTCAAGGTGTGCTTCCTGCGCCTGTGCAACCCAAGTGTTCGGCAAAATGGCGCGAACCAGGAAAACCGTAGCCGGCAAAATGCAGAACCGGACAACTATCTTCGTGGCGAGGTGCTTCAACGCAAATTGACTTTTCATTGGATCCAAACCTCCTTGGTGCCATGTTTTCGGTCGGCTCGTGGGCCTTTTGGCAAAAGCGCTCAATAGGAAAATAGCGGAAACGATTACGTAATATAGCGCTGGAGCGGCCCTCAATACAATGTCCAATGCTGCCTATAAACCATTGAATATTAAAGTATGTAGTAATTTCCTGTTTCTTATGATATTGAGTAAACGTTTACATAATGCTTTTGTTCATTTTATACTCGGCGACTGTTAGGGGGACCGCAAGAATTCGAGGTGACTCCTCAAACAATCTGCCCAGGTGGGGCTTTCAACGCATCAGTGAATCGTCCGTCGCTGTATTGCGTTGGATCGAGGCTAATGGGTATCGACAGAGCGGACCAGCGAGGGAATTATTCCTGCGCATCTCAGCGCCGGCCAATCGCGATGATGAATCCAACGTGACCGAAATCCAGGTGCCAGTGGAGAAAGCGTGATCACAAGACGAAGCGCCTTAAAAATATTAGCGATGGCTTTGCCTGCGTTCAAGGCCAGGCACACTTTTGCAGAGTCGTTCACACAGGGAGCAGCAGAAAGAATCGCGCCAGGACCATTTCAAGGCACACGCGAATCGCTTCAGGCCTATGAGGCGCCGCAGTGGTTCCGCGACGCCAAGTTTGGTATTTGGGCGCATTGGGGGCCACAGTCGGCTGCGGAAACCGGAGACTGGTACGCACGCAACATGTACATTCCTAAGGAATGGCAATACAAACGCCACCTGCAGGATTACGGGCATCCCTCACAATTCGGGTTCAAAGACATCATTCGGACATGGAAGGGAGACGGCTTTGACCCGGACCATCTCGTGGGACTCTACAAGCAAGCGGGCGCAAAATATTTCATGAGCATGGGCGTTCATCACGACAACTTTGATCTTTGGAATTCCCGGCACACGCGATGGAATGCCGTGAAGATGGGTCCCAAGAAGGACATTGTTGGCGCGTTTCGCAATGCCGCACGCAAACATGGACTGCGCTTCGGAGTGAGCGACCATCTTTGGATCAGTTACAAATGGTTTGCAGTAAGCCATTTGGCCGATAAGGAAGGCCCCATGGCGGGGGTGCCTTACGACGGAGTTGATCCGCAATGCGCCGATCTTTATCACTCCTACACTGACAAGAATCTTCTCACCGACAAACTTGACTGGAATGAGGATGGCATTCCGGAATCCTGGAAGGAGCACTGGTTTCTGCGTATTAAAGACCTTGTGGACCAGCACCAGCCGGACGTGCTCTACGCAGATGGGCATATTCCTTTCCAAGAGCACGGGCTGCGCATGGTGGCCCATCTTTACAACTTGAGCGCAAAGCGGCACGGCGGACGTACCGAGGCCGTGTTCACCAGCAAACGTCCGGAAGATTCGGCCAAAGGCACATGCGTGCTGGACCATGAGCGCGGCCTGGTTGACAGAATTTGGCCGGGACCTTGGCAAACAGATACCTGCATCGGCAACTGGCATTACCAGCGAGGAATAACTTACAAGACACCTAAAAGGATCATTGATCTGCTGGTGGACATTGTGAGCCGCAACGGCAATCTGCTGCTGAATTTTCCACTGCCCAATAATGGCATGCTGGACGAGCAGGAATTGCTGATTCTGGAAGAGATTAGGAAGTGGATGGCCGTGAATGGCGAAGCAATCTACGCGACTCGTCCTTGGAAGATTTTTGGCGACGGGCCGGTCACGAAGTCCAACGCATCGCCGGATGCCAGTTTCAACGAGAACAAGCGCAAGGACCTTACCGTAGACGACGTCCGCTTCACAACCAAGGGTAAAACGCTCTATACCTTTGTGATGGGCTGGCCTCAGCCAAAGGCGGTGATTTCGCCTCTTGCCCTTGGCGGGAACCTGGGCATTGGGAAAGTTGGTAAAGTGGAGCTTCTTGGCTCCCAAGCCTCGTTGCAATGGACTCAGGACAATACGGGACTTCAGATTTCCATGCCACCTGAAAAGCCCTGTGACCATGCGGTTGTTTTCAGGATCAGCGGTCTTGCGTGATTAGGGTTGGTTGCGAATGACCGGTGTAGGGCAGGGAAAACTGCAAACCCGAATGTCACAGCGCGGGAGCCGCAAATAAATATAATCGTGGAGCGCAGCCGCCCTTGGCTGCGTCTTTTTATGACCGTCAAAAATCGTCACAAACAGAAAGGAATTTAGAGCATAGTAATGCAGATTGGTAGACCCAGGTACCGAGAAATTAGGGGGTGAATTTTCTCCGCTCCTGGAGAAGAATGCTCCTACAATAGAAAGGTAGAAAAGCGGCAGCGAAGGATCTCTTCGACAATCTGTGTCATCCGCGATGACTTTAAACTTTCGTGGCCTTTCATTTCTCTAGCTCCATCTCCATCCAAATTCATGATGAAGACCACAACCGCCAAGGTTAGAGGTCCCCAATTGAAAATACCGATTCGTTAATACCACCCCCACCCTCTACAGATACCCCAAGGATACTGTAAGGATATTTTGAGCCAGAAAGAGCTTTGCAATCGCTAATAAAGTACCGGAAGCGACCGACGGCAGAAATCTTCGCACGCGGAAAGATTTTCGGACATACAGAGTACGATTTCTGGGAAAGCCCAATGCTCTCCACTGACTGCTCGATAAGTCATTTAGAATCAGTAGGCGGTTACCACGTCGAGGCATCGGTTTTTTCTTCCGATCACCCGATCACGGCGATCACCCGATTGCATACACGGCCGAGATGCCGGGGCCCAGTCAGCGGCTTTTATGGACTGCGCTCTGAGCGCAGCGACCCGGCTGAATAGAAAGGCCTCTAACCCTTCGATAACCAGGTTCTTTGCTCTTGACAAAGCCGTCATGCAAGTGCGAAAGTGCGAAGTCGCTAGCGTAAACGTTTACGGAACGTTATTCTTAACTGGATGGGAAAATGCCAATCCGCCGTGCCTTAGGTGTCCTGCTTTTGGTGTTGGCCTCCGTGAGCGCGGCCGATGCTCAATGGATACCTCTGAACCCTGTTAAGAACGTCGAGCAACTACCAGACGGCGCGGAGGTTCGCCTGGAGACCGGCTACTTGCGGCTGCAGGTTTGTACAGACTCGATTGTTCGCGTTGTGTATTCGCTTGAAGCGACGCTGCCCCAGCGCCAGAACTTTATGATCGTGAAAGTCGGCTGGCCAAAAACAGCTTTCACCCTGGACACTTCAGATGCCAAGACGGTCATGCTCTCAACCGCACGGCTCAAGATTCTGATCAATCGCGCCAACAGCTCTCTGATATTTCAAGATGCCATGGGGCAGAAGCTGGCCCAGGAAGACACCCGCACTCTGTCCCCGGTCGAGATCAACGGCGAAAAGACCCTCCGTGCCGAGCGGTTCGTAAACATGTGGGACACACAAGAGGCATTCTATGGGCTTGGCCAGCACCAGGCTGGAGTCTGGAACTATCGTGGCGAATCTGTGGACATCTCCCAGGACAACACGAATATCTCTGTTCCTCTCCTGCTTTCCAGCAACGGCTACGGCATTTTTTGGAACAATGGATCGCGGAGCCGCTTTAATAACCGTTTCGTCCATGCCTTCTATCTGAGTTCTGAAGTAGCTGATGCTGTGGACTACTACTTCCTCTACGGTCCTGAGTTTGACAACATCATCCGCGGGTACCGCGAACTCACAGGGGAGGCGCCTCTTTTTGGGAAATGGGCCTATGGCTATTGGCAATGCAAAAACCGTTACGCCTCACAGCAGGAAATTCTCGATGTAGCGCACCGCTATCGCGAACTGCACATTCCCATGGACAACATCGTCCAGGACTGGTTTTGGTGGAACACCATGGGAGAGCCGGTGTTCAACAAGAACTTTCCTGACCCCAAAGGAATGGTCGACGATCTTCATAAGAACAACGTTCATCTGATGATCTCCGTCTGGCCGTTTTTCCGGCCTGGTTCGCCCATCTATGACGAAATGGAGCAGCGCGGATTCTTCATCGATAAGACGAAAGTGCAGAGTTTTCATCCTCCGGGCCAGGCGCTCTATGACGCGTTTAATCCCGAAGCACGAAAGTACTACTGGAAGCTGATGGACGGTGCCTTGTTTAAGATCGGCGTGGATGCTTGGTGGCTGGACACAACCGAACCAGAGACCGAAGGCCGGGAAACAAGCATTCTGGTGACCAATAAAGTGGCGCTAGGCAACGGCGCCCGTTACGCAAATGAATATCCAGTGGCAACAACGGCCGCCGTGTATCAGGGCCAGCGAAGTGAATCTGATCGCAAGCGGGTCTTCATTCTCTCTCGCTCTGGATATGCCGGTATCCAGCGAAATGCCACGGCTGTTTGGTCCGGTGATGTTGACCCGAACTGGGAAACATTTCGACGGCAGGTTCCTGCGGGACTGAGCTTGTCCGTCTCCGGCGTTCCCTATTGGACAACCGACATCGGTGGTTTTGTCTCCGCAAATCCGGAAGATCCGGCCTATCGGGAGCTCTATTTGCGCTGGTTTGAGTTCGGGGCATTCTCTCCGGTTTTTCGCGCCCACGGGACCCGCACGACCAACCAAAACGAGATCTGGTCCTATGGTCCCGAAGCGCAGAAGATTCTCACTGCCTACGACCGGCTGCGCTATCGCCTGCTGCCCTACACATACTCTGTGGCGTGGCGAGTGACGAGCGAAGGATATACGCTGATGCGGCCCCTGGTCATGGATTTTCGCACCGATGTTCGTGCGCAAAATATAGGGGATGAATATCTATTCGGTCCGTCGATTCTAGTGGCCCCGGTCACCGAGCCCGCTGCTGTTACCAGGCATCTCTATCTGCCTGAAGCAAAGTGGTATGACTTCTGGACAGGCGAGGCTTTGAACGGACACCGCACGATCGACGCCGCTGCTCCCGTAGATAGGTTGCCCCTCTTTGTACGCGCTGGGTCCATTGTGCCGCTCGGTCCGGATGTAGAGTTCGCTTCGCAAAGCCAGGCCGGCCCCATTGAACTGCGCGTCTATCGCGGAGCAGACGGTGCCTTTACTCTGTATGAAGATCAGGGAGAAACCTACAGTTACGAAAAAGGGGCCTACACGACCACTCCGCTGTATTGGGACGATGCGGGCCAAGTCTTGACGATCGGCGACCGGCATGGACGGTTCCCGGGGATGCCTGAATCGCAGACTTTCCGTGTCGTATTCGTAGGAAAGGACCACGGCACAGGAGGCGATTTGAGTCAGAACGTAGATAAGATTGTGCAGTACTCCGGACATCGGCTGAATGTCGCCCCTTAGTTGACTGGAGCACAGGAGACAAGGTGCCTAAAAGAAATGTTTGCCACATCGTCGTGGTATTTCTGCTGGCTGCGTTGGGCTTGGTTGGTCAGCAGCGGCCCCGGACATCTGGCTCCTCGGACATTCCCACCCAGCTTCCGGGGCATAACGCAATCCTGATGGGGACGGACTGGTATCCCGAGCAGTGGCCCGAACCGGTATGGGAAAAAGATGTCCAATTGATGGAGGCTTCCCACCTCCATGTGGTGCGCATCGCCGAATTCGCCTGGAGCTCGATGGAGCCATCCGAAGGCCATTTCGATTTTGGATGGCTCGAACGCTCCATTCGCCTGCTTGAGCGGCATCATATTGCAGTCGTCTTGGGCACGCCTACCGCAACGCCGCCGGCATGGCTCACCCAGAAGTACCCTGAAACGTTGCGCATGGAGCCCAACGGGCAGAGAGTGACCCATGGGAATCGCGCTCATGGCTCTGTCACTTCGCCTAAATACCTTTCCATGTGCCGGCGGATCGCGGAAGAGATGGCCAAACGGTTCGGGCATGATCCCAATGTTGTCGGCTGGCAAATCGACAATGAATATGGCTATGCCCTCATGTCCTATGATGACGGGACCAAACGGCAATTCCAGGAGTGGCTCAAGGCAAAATACAAAACGCTGGACGCACTCAACCAGCATTGGGCCACGGCCTACTGGAGCCAGATTTATGATGACTGGAACGAGATTCCCATACCCGTGGGAGCGCACAATCCTGCGCTCATGCTGGAGTGGAAGAGATTTGTCTCCCATGCCTGGGCCCGATACCAGCAGAACCAAATCGATGTAATACGCGGACATGCGGACGCCCGGCAGTTCACCACCGGTAATTTTATGGGGATCGGGTGGGATGGCGTGGACCACTACGAAATCAGTGCGCCGCTTACCTTGGTCGCCTGGGACGACTACGTAGGGAGCGGCCACCTCGACCCATTTGCAAATGGCATGAGCCACGATGGGATGCGTGGCATGAAAGGGCAGAATTTCTGGGTCATGGAAACCCAGCCCGGTACCGTGAACTGGGCGGGAGTCAACAACTTCCTTAACAAGGGCGAAGTACGGGCCATGGCTTGGCATGCCATTGGCCATGGCGCGGATGATGTGAACTACTGGCAGTGGCGCAGCGCGCTCAACGGGCAGGAAGAAATGCATGGCACGCTGATTGGACCCGATGGAGAGCCTGTGCCCTTGCTCGAAGAAGTGGCCCGTACGGCCGGAGAATTTGAGCAGGCGCAAAGCGCGTTTCGAGGTACCCGTGTGCTCTCTGAAATTGCCCTCTTGAATGACTATGACAGCCGCTGGGCCCTTGAATTTCAGAAGCATACCAATCAGTACAACGCCTTCGGCGTTGCTTTAGGTTATTACCGTGCGTTGCGAAAGATTACGCAGTCCCTTGATGTGATTAGCCCGTATGCATCGTTGAGTGGGTACAAACTGGTGGTTGCGCCGGACTTGAACGTGCTGCCCGCGACCCTGGCGCAACATTTGACGGAATACATAAAAAATGGCGGTCATCTGGTCTTGGGACCGCGCTCTGGCATGAAAGATGAATACAACGCGCTACTTCCCCAGCGGCAACCCGGTTTCCTTGGTGCGACGCTGGGAGGTCGCGTTGAGCAGTATTACGCGCTTGAAAAGAACATTCCCATTACGGGAGCGTGGGGCAGCGGTGAGGTGTCGGTGTGGGCCGAACAGCTAAGAGCCGCGGCGCCGGACACTGAAGTGCTGCTGCGTTATGGTACAAGCAACGGATGGCTTGACGGTCAGCCGGCGGTGCTGACTCGCTCGTATGGAAAAGGCCGTATCACCTACATTGGCGCAATTCTGGATGACAAGCTTATGGCTGAGGCTGCGGATTGGCTAACCCGAGGAACCGGTATCGTCGCTGCTTTTGGTCCCGTGCCGGATGGGATCGAGGTAACCCGGCGGGTCGGCGAAGACAAGCAGGTCTTTGTGCTGATCAACTTCACTCAGCAGAAACAGAAGGTCGCGCTTCCCCGTCCTATGAAATCCATCCTTGATGGGGCACAGGTCAGCAGCATCGAGCTTGGGGTCTACGGAGTCGCTGTCCTTTTGGATGCGAAATGATTGCTCAATGAAACTTCTTGGCATTGACATCGGCACTGGCGGAACGCGCGCCCTCTTAGTGGACGAGCAGGGCCATGTTCTTTGCTCTGCGACTTCCGAACATGCTCCCATCTCTAGTGTCCATGAGGGCTGGGCCGAGCAGGATCCGGACGATTGGTGGCGCTCCGCGCGCTACGCAATCCGGGACTGTCTTGCCCTGGGACAGGTGTCAAGCCGGGAAATCGCCGCAATAGGACTGACCGGGCAAATGCATGGTCTGGTCCTGCTGGATGGTCAAAGTGAGGTGCTGCGCCCTGCGATCATCTGGTGCGACCAGCGCACGGAAGAACAATGCCGTGCGATTACAGAAAGAGTGGGTGCAAAGGCGCTCATCGAGCTTACCGCCAATCCCGCGCTGACCAACTTCACCCTGCCAAAGATCTGGTGGGTGCGGCAAAATGAGCCGGAGGTTTGGGGCCGCGTCCGGTCCATCATGTTGCCGAAAGACTACGTGCGCTTCCGCCTTACCGGTGTTCGGGCGATTGATGTTGCGGATGCTTCAGGAACCCTTCTTTTTGATGTGGTCAATCGATGTTGGTCCTCAGCCATGCTGGAAATTTCACAGCTTGAACAAGGCCTGCTGCCCAAGGTCTTCGAATCCCAGGAGGTGACTGGTTATGTATCCACGGAGGGGGCCCGGGAAACCGGACTTCTGGTTGGCACTCCGGTTGTTGCCGGTGCTGGAGATCAGGCCGCCGGCGCGGTAGGGATGGGAATCGTCCGCCCTGGATCCGTGAGCGCAACCATTGGTACTTCGGGGGTCGTCTTCGCAGCCACTGACAGTCCGTGTCTCGAACCTCAGGGGCGACTGCACACCTTCTGTCATGCTGTTCCCGGTCGCTGGCACGTCATGGGAGTCACCCAGGCTGCCGGCCTTTCTCTGCGCTGGTTTCGCGATCAATTCGGCGTTCATAACAGCAATGGGTCTGACCCCTACGAACGACTGATGGAAGAAGCGGCCCGAGTGCCGGCGGGGGCGGACGGTCTCTTGTGGACACCCTATCTCATGGGAGAACGGACGCCGCATCTTGACCCCGAAGCGCGCGGTACCCTCTTCGGAATCACGGCAAGACATACACGTGCGCATATCATCCGGGCGATTTTGGAAGGTGTTGCTTTCAGTTTGCGCGACACCCTGACGATCCTGAAAGATCTGGACATTCCGATTAGGTCGATTCGCCTTGGCGGTGGTGGTGCACGCGCGCCGCTATGGCAGCAGATTCAAGCGGATATTTATGGTATGCCGATGGAGTTGCTCGAGGCCGACGAAGGCGCCGCCTTTGGTGCGGCCCTCTTAGCGGGAGTGGGAGTTAAAGTTTGGCGTTCCATCGAGGATGCATGTGACGCATCAGTTCGTGTGGACCGCGTCGTGATTCCCAATCCCAAGAACATCGCGCTCATGGATCGCCAGTATGCCACGTACCGAAAGCTCTATCCGGCCCTGCGGGAAATTACTTATGAGGTTCAAGGATTTCAGGACTAGAGCGCTGGTTTGAGGGCACGATTCAGCCGTGCTGCAAGTCGCACTGGGTAAGATTGATTGCAGGAAGGCAAGGTGGAAAATGGGAACGAACATGTATCAGCCCAAACCCGAACATAAGTTCTCGTTTGGTCTTTGGACGGTCGGCAACCTCGGTGCGGACCTTTTCGGGGAACCAGTGCGCCCTGTCCTTTCTCCGTCCGAGTTGGTCCGTCTCCTTGCCGATGTTGGTGCTTGGGGCGTCAATCTGCATGACAACGATCTTGTGCCCATTGATGCCACACCTGCCGAGCGCGACCGGATTGTTCGGGATTTCAAAAAGGTCTGCTGCGACTGTGGAATCTGCGTCCCTATGGCAACTGTAAATTTGTTTACCAATCGAGTGTTCCGAGATGGTGCCTTTACCGCCAATGATCCTGCCGTGCGCGCCTACGCGGTTCAGAAAACCATGCGGGCCATGGACTTAGGCGTGGAACTCGGAGCTAAAATCTTTGTTCTCTGGGGTGGGCGCGAGGGAACCGAGACAGACGCCTGTCGTCGTCCCGATGAGGCGATCAAGCGTCTGCGTGATGCCATCGACTACCTGTGTGAGTATTCCCTCGATCAGGGGTATGACTACAGCTTTGCTCTCGAGGCAAAACCCAACGAGCCTCGAGGAGATGCATACATGCCGACCACCGGTGCCTATCTAGCATTGATTGAGACCCTGGCTCATCCGGAAATCGTGGGAGTGAACCCTGAAGTGGCCCATGAACAAATGGCGGGACTGAACTTTCTGCACGCCGTCGCGCAAGCCTGGGAAGCCGGAAAGCTCTTCCACATTGACCTGAATGATCAGGTAGGGGGACGCTTTGATCAAGATCTTCGTTTCGGCTCCGCAAATCCCAAAACCGCATTCTGGCTGGTGAAATTCCTGGAAGATGTCGGTTATTCCGGGCCCAGACATTTTGACGCTCGTGCCTACCGCACAGAGGACTACGACGGGGTAAGGGAGTTCGCCCGTGGGTGCATGAAGACCTATCTCATTCTCAAAGAGAAAGCCCGTCAGTTTAATTCTGATGCCGAGATCCAATCTTTGTTGAAAGAGACACGCAACGGGAATCACAATGGGTTCACACTGGGAAACTACTCGAAAGACGCAGCCCGAGAGCTGTCGGCCTGTCCTTTTGACCGTGCGCACCTTGCGTCAAAAAAACTGCACTACGAACGTCTGGACCAACTAGCCATGGAGATCCTGCTGGGTGTTCGAGATTAAGAGTCGTGCTGTTTGGACGGTTGAACCCAGAATCCACTATCAAATAACTCTGATGTTCTTTGCTCGTCGTCGCACCCAGTGGCGGACAAGCTCATACTCCGGTACGGCCGTTGGGCCAGACTTTGTCACGGCCACCAACCCTCGGCGTTTCAGAAGACGAATTGCAACTTGCACCGCCGACTTTGACAGACCCGTTCTCTCCGAAAGCTGCCGCAGGCTAATTGCAACCTGTCGTTGCTCGAGACGGTATAGGGTGGTCCACAGGACAACATAGACCAGGAATGCATTTGGGGAACGATCGTGCCCAGCCAAGTCAGGCAATAGCACGTCAATCACATAGTCGTCGATAGCAATATGGTGCATTCCACTATAGCGTATGACAATACAGTCTTCTTGTCACGCACAGTTGAAAATTGGACAATTGGCAGCGGAGGTAATAAATATGATTCGTGGCGTCAAGTTTGCTAGCGTTCCGGTAACTGATCAGAATCGAGCTCTCGCCTTCTACACGGAAACTCTTGGCTTCCGTCTCCTTACGGACCAGCCCTTTAATGACAAGCAGCGATGGATTGAACTCGGCATTGCCGGCAGTGACACACGGATCGTCCTGTTTCGGTTCGACAACGGTTTGCAACCTGGGATCCAGATGAATGTGACGTTTTGGACCGACGATGTGGAAGCCACAGCGCGCGAACTGAAGAATAAAGGTGTGGAATTTGTGATGGATCCCAAAAAAGCTGACTGGGGTACTGCTGCCATTTTCAAGGACATTGACGGAAATTCGTTTGTTCTTAGTTCGAAATGATGGCCCATCCTGGTTGTACTCCGGTTATGTCGGCGATTTCGAACTTCTGACGGATGTTGTTCCATTCCTACTCGCCTACTCAGTACCAGAGACTGATCTGGAAGATTTGTGACACTCGGGATAAAAATAGCTTATGGAAAAAGCTATAGGTAAACGGCCATCGGAACCGGTGTACACCAATCCTGGAGATTTGCTCTAGTTTCCTTTGTTTGCTTCTGTGGTGGGTGTAATCAAGCTGATCCGTAGGGGCTTTTCTTTTCGCTCCGGCCATTTTTCTGAGGCGATCATATCCTGCACCTGAAGTTCCCGTTCCCGCGGCAGCGGATGCGTGCGGAAATAACCGGCGATGGTCTCTACAGCTACTTGCGAAAGCTCCTCACTAGGGCCCTCCGATTTCGCAACGTACTGCCGGTGCAGACGATCGAATACCTGAAACATGCGGAGCGCCCCTTGCGGTGAATATCCGGCCATCACAGCCAGATGGGTCCCGTCACGATCGGCCTCCAGTTCCTGTTCTTTTCCATAGCCTGCCTGGAAGAGTTCGATCGGGAGTTGCAACAGGCCTGAGAGCGGAAGGTTACGTAAGCGGACCTCCACCTGCACTTTTTCGACGCAGTCGTAGTGGTCTATGTGTTCGATCTCATGGCCAAGGACGCTGGCCAGTTCGTCCTCACTATCCATCTGGAGCAAGAGTCCTTTGCCAATGAACACATGTCCGCCGGGAAGAGAAAAGGCGTTGACGAAGTCGGCATCGGGAATGTAATGGAATTTATAGTCCAGTTTGCGATGAGCGCGTGCAGCCAAGTGGTGTCCTACGGCATTTATATATTTTTCAATAGGAGTATCGGTCGCTTCCTGCCATCCATATCGTGCAGAGGAATAATTGGAGGCCATGGAGTCGCCAATCCGTGCCTCTTCCTCGTCAGAAAGCCGGGTGAGCGAAGCAGGTACGCGGCTGATCTCACGCTGGGTTTCGGCAACAGCGGTAAGGACGGCTTCTGGCCCGACATGGCTCTCGGGCTTACGGCGTTCTGCGTAGAAGATTCCCGCGCCGGCCATTACCGCCAGTCCAATCACAATCAGCCAGCGCTTCATAGGTTTTCTCGCAAAGCCTTTCGGTTCCTTGAAAACAGATAGGCAACTACCAGAATAAACGCTCCCAGACCTATAAAGCTCAAATAAGGGGCGCGTGGATCATTGATCTTCCACGCATCCCAGCAGACAAGTTTGAGGATGCATAACAACAGCAGCCCCATGCCGGTTAGCCGGAAGCTGCGCTCCCGGGCGAAAAACGCGGCCAGGACGACGACCAATCCCTCCAATCCCCAGGTCAAGGTATTCCACCCCACGTCCAATTTGATGACCAGAAGAACAGCCATCAGCACGACCGAAGCAAAGAACATGGGCTGTTCAGGACTGCGAACCAGGAATTTAATCCAGCCAGGGGATTCGGAATTTTCTGTCTTTGGCTCTCTGACTTGGAAGGCGATTGGGACGCCCACAGCCAGCACCAGAATCGCCAAGACAGGAAAGGTCACGCTGGAGGAGAAAGAATTATGAAGGCGATGGAAGTCATACATTGAGAGACGAAAAGCGGTTACTCCCAGCATGACCAAAGCTTGAAAAAGGAAGATCTGCAGGCGTGTGACTGCCATGACTGTGAGGAGCGCCACCACGATCAAAGAATAACCAAAAGCAACCGTATCCAGCGGCATCTCAAATCTTGCCAGCGCAGCAACCGTAGCGCTGCCAATGCAGGCCAAAACATCTTCCATGCGGACCTTGATCGCCTGCTCACCGGCTTTCTTTGCGTGGAGACGCCAATACACCCAGAAGTAAATAGGAACGAGCGGCACAACCGTGTACCACCAGGAGCTGACTGCGGATTGATTCAGGTTGACAAAGAAGATTCGAACAAAGCTGCTGACCAAAGCGACATAACCCTGGGCACGCAGGTATGCCGAGGGTTTGTCATGTCCCAGTTCAAACAGGAGCAGCCCAAAGACAGCCCACGCGAGCGCCACGCTAATGGGCTGTAACTGGTACCACATCAACCAGCTCAGCAGGAAAGATGCGGCCCATGAGTATGTCTGGGAGATTCGCTCATCTTCAATGACACCGGCAACGTCGGTCACCCAGGTCAGGCCGTAGAGAAAAGTTGTGGCAATTCCCACAGTTATCAACTGCAAGATGCTTCGCTTGTATTGCGGCTGAAAATTGACAACAAATATGGCTGCCGAGGCCAAAGCAGAAAGGATGTGACTCTGCCACAACAAACCGCGGTCTTTCCAATAGCGTCCGGCAAAGGCCACGGTAGCGGCCAAGGTCATCCAGGCCACGGCCCTCCATGGATCAGGCGCTTCTTTGTAAGCAAGATAGCCCAGAAGGATTGTTGCCGCGCAGGTGTATGCCGGCTTTAAGCGCATACGCGGGCTTCGAGAGACCAGCAAATAAGTGCCGCCGGCAATCAGCGTTATAGAGATGAGGCGATAGCTGACGCCGTGGAATGCACCACCTGCGTCGAAATTCACAAGAAGAGCACGACAGAAGGCAAGCATGGCAAGCACAAATGCCTGCCACTTGAACTCATTTGCCTTAAGGGCCTGGGTAACTGTCGAAAGAACCAGGGCAAAGCCGATCCACAAAACAGCGGACAGCCAATTCTCGGCTTGCTTCCAGATTAATACCGTCACCAGCCCGCTTGCCGCCCAGCGATAAACCATATAAAGAACATCTTTGACTTGCGTCTGCGAAAGACGCACAAACCGTGAGCTGCAATACAGCAGCGTCGCGACAGCGCCAAACGTCAAGATTCTCTCCGGAATGCCGTGCCACGGGGTACTCAAAGACAATCCGTTGATGGTTACATCGACGATTGCAACCACCGCTATCCAGTGCGCCTGATAGACCAGGTCAGCGATGCCGAACTGTTGTCCTGTCCAGCTTAATGCCGTAACCAGAAAGGCCAAAACCACGGCCGCGCCGTTCGTCGGAACCAAGGAGTAAACCGCGCAGACGGCAAAAACACTGGCGAACAATGACAGTGCGCTGATGGCTTGTTTGTCAGTCTCTTCCTGGAACAGATCCTGCCGCATGCGGGCAAGCACGTGAGCGTTCGAATAGAACACTACCGAGAGCACAGCAAAAATTATGCAGAAGCTTGCGTTATAGACAGGCAGGCGATTCAGAATTTGCTCCGCTAATGGAACAACTCGAGCCGGCAGAAGATAAACGGCCACTAAGAAGAAAACGATCCCGCCAAACCACCGGAATAACTTCTCTCGGGCAAAGATTCCAGCCAGCAGAAAGGCCTGTCCTCCTGCCAGCCATAGCAGTACCCGATCGTTTCCTGAGTACTTGTAGGGGACCGCTGCCACCATCAGCGTCGCGCCCAGGCTGGAAAGAATTTGAAACGGTAGTCTTCGACGGCGAGCGACCGGCAGTTGTCCAAAAACGAATTCCAAGGCTCCAATCGTCAGCAGCGTGGTAAAGGCCCACTTGGTGTCGATGGCCTGATATTTCAATGCTCCCAGAAACAGCAGAGGGTTCAGCAAAGCGGCAATGGTGGAAACCAATTCCTGTTTTTCGTCAGAGACCTTATGCAACAGGTATGAAATGCGGAAGATCAACCAGAAAGAGGATAGGAGAGCCACGCTGGTCCAATACTCAGGGAACGGGACCTTGTTCTCCCCCATCGGATTAATAATCCAGTACAGCCAATACAAGTGATTCAAGTAGCTGGCAAGAATGCCAAAGACCTCCAACTCGAACCACTGGCGACGCAGCACGATGATGGTCATGCCGGAAACCAGAATCAGGCCTGCCCCGAGGCTGTACGCGGTATTGTGGCTTAATGTGACAGCGATGAATCCCAGCAGGAAAGCTGTTCCTGTGACAGTCTGCGAATTGTATTTCAACGTGTGCCAGACCATAAGTCCGGCGACTAGCAGGAGCAGGAAAAGATCGACAACCAATGAATTCAGGACCCGCGCGGTGGGTATGTGGTGGGCGGCATAGGTCGTAACAAAGGTAATGGCCCATCCACCTCCAATGAGCGCCCAGCCGAGCATTTTGTAATTCTCTTTGCGCTCCAGGGACACTCCGGCGCCTAGCAGTCCTCCGCCAACCAGGTAGAAGAGGGCGATACGGCCGATGGCAGGAATGTGCTCCCACTCCGACCGCAAAAACCAGGCCACACCCAGCACAACCAGGGTGATGCCCAACTTGGGAAACCAATTGGTGCCGATGGCTTCTTCCAAAGACGCGGAAATTCGCTTCGTCTTTTTGGGCTGTGCAATCTCGACATATCGTGTCGGAGGAGTTGGCGCAGGCTGCCGGAAGGATGGCGGCGGTGGAGCTTGTACGCGCGCAGCAATCGTTGGCTTCGCAGGTTGGGTCTTTGGGGCGTTAGCTCCAGTGATGGCTGTAGGTGAGACTGTCGCAGGAGGAGGAGCAGGAGGTGGAGGCTGAATGCTCGGAGGGACCGGGGCGCCGGCAACTTCCACTACTTTGGGTTCCAGTCTGGCTACGGGAGGCGCAGGGAAAACCGGTTCTGGCAACTTCACCGGAGGCGGCGGGAGCGCCGGTTTAGGCAGTATTCCGGCAGCAGGGCTGGCGAGCCGTTTCTCTTCCGGGATTGTTTCAGCTACGGCCTCCCGCGTTGCCACAGCAGGTTTTTCAGCTTCGCCGCCTGGCAGTTTTGTCTCTGCTAACCTTTTGAGTTGGCCCTCGAGGCCATAAATTCGTCGCGTGAGCGAAGCAATCTCTTGTTTGAAACTTTCTGCATTGTCTTTGCGGCGGTTCTCAACAATCAGCGCATAGACTAGCGGCGGTAAGCACAAGACAAACCATGCAACGAAGAAAAGCAGTACATATTCCATGGGCGCAGTGTGTTAGTGGGCAGCATTGTAGACCGTTTTTTGGGGTAATGTCTTGTAATAGTTTTGTAATTGCTTTAGTCTCCGCAACTTAGCAGGGCTTCTGGCGCGGCAATAGGCGGGGTACAAACCGGCATGCGGCCACCCAGAAGATCTTCGAAGAACCTCTCCACGCTGGCCAGAATCTGCGGTCCTTCGCGGGCGTCGTAAACAGCTCTGCGCAATAACGTGCCGTTGGGCACGCCATGGGTAAACCAGGCAACAAACTGCTTCATCTTGCCACCCGCTCCGTGCATGTTTTCTTCCACCAGCATTTTGAAATAGGTGCGGATCATCTCATAGCGATCAGCTTCCGTAGGCTGATCGTAACGGCCGCTTTCATTGAATTGGCGGATCTGGCGGAAGATCCAGGGATTGGAAGCGGCAGTGCGCCCAATCATTACCGCATCGCAACCGGTCTGGGCAAACATGGCCATTGCATCTTCCGGAGTGCGAATATCGCCGTTGCCGATCACAGGAATGCTGACCGCGCTCTTGACCGCAGCGATCCACTCCCAACGGGCCTGGCCGCTGTAACCTTGTTCGCGGGTGCGGGCGTGCAACGCCACGGCATTTAATCCGCACTCTTGCGCCATTCGCGCCAGTTCAACGCACACCACATTGCTGTCGTCCCACCCCAGGCGAAACTTTACCGTGAAAGGGATTTTCACTGCGGCCCGTATGGTTTCAAAGATGCGGCGGATGACGGGCAAATCTTTGAGCAATCCGGAGCCGCCATTGCACTTGACTACTCTCTTTGCGGGACAGCCAAGGTTCAGGTCGACAAGGTCAAACCCCGCATCTTCAACAATCTTTGCCGCCTCCGACAGCGTGCGCGGGTCGCTGCCGAAGAGTTGGGCGGAGATCGGATGCTCATCTGCATAGAAATGCAGATAGCGCTTGCGCTTGGATTCACGCGTGCGCGAGAGTCCATCGGCGGAGGTGAACTCAGTCATGAGGAGCCCACAGCCGGATTTTTCGTTAGAGGTGGATCTAGCGGAACTGAATGGCTCCATTCCTCTACTGATGGGTTCCAGGGGCAACGCCATGACTGTTTCAGGCTTGCGGACAAAGCTGGCATTGCGGATGAAACGGCGGAAAACCGTATCGGTTACACCAGCCATCGGCGCAAGGATGGTGGCAGGCTCAATACAGATATTGCCAATCTGGAGAGACTCCGGCAGTTGCGTGCCTTGAGGCACGATGACGGGACTGACGGCATTTTCCCAGAATTTCTGCATGGGTAAACCTAAATTTCCGCAAATATGTTCATCGCGGCTATAGGGATCTCTCGCTTCGCTCGATACGTAAGAAAAACGAAGCCTCCGCCGCAGCGGAGGCCTTAGAATTTGCTGCGCTACTTCTTCGCTGCTTCGGTCTTTGCCGCTTCAGCCTTGGCTGCTTCGGCCTTGGCATATTTGCGGCGGAAGCGCTCCACGCGTCCAGCGGTGTCCACCAGCTTCTGCTTGCCGGTAAAGAACGGATGGCAATTGGAGCAGATTTCCACATTGATATCGCCTTTGTGGGTGGAGCGGGTGGTGAATGTGTTGCCGCACGCGCAATGCACGCGAACTTCGTTGTATGCGGGATGAATCGCTGCCTTCATTGACCTCTAAACCTTTCGTGTAAGAGCTTTATTTTAGCGAATTTGCGTAGTTTTTGCCAGTACGGTAGCTGTGCCGCAACCTAAAACAGATCACTGGAGAGGGGAAACCTTGAGCCGCGAATTCACGAATGAAGCAAATAAACTATTACGCCACTGACAGATCGCTCGCCGAACCGGCTGCCGTACTCTTGATCCTTGGGCTGAGGATTTCCAGGTCGGACGATTGCAAAGAATCGCTCTCCGTAGGTTCTTCAAAAACTGCCAGGGGCAGAAAGACAGTAAAGCAGGTTCCGTGGTTGCTTCCCTGGGTGCTGCTCCGCACGCGTAGCGTCCCTCCGTGCTTCTGAACAATTCCCAGGCTGACCCAGAGGCCTAGTCCTGTGCCTTTGGAGTCCTTGGTGGTAAAGAATGGCTCAAAGATTCTGGGTAGGTTTTCCGGTGTGATTCCCGTGCCGCTATCCGCTACCATAATTCGGATTCCAGGCTGGTCTTGGGGGCCGCTCACCCGGCGGACACGCACGGCCACCGTCGCCCCCACGGATACCGCCTCAAGCGCATTCAAGACCAAGTTGGAAAATACCTGACGCAACTCACCCGGAAAGGCGCGCATGTCTTCCACGTTGCCATAACGTCTCAGAATAGAGACGTTTTTTTCCTCGATAGTGCGGCCGTATATGCTCAGCACCTCATCCAGGAGGCTGGGGATTGAAGTCAGGACCGGCGATGAGACTTCACGATAAAATGCCAGCGTCTGTTTGGTGATATGGGCCACACGCGCCAGTTCCTCCTCCGCCGTCAGCACGAACTCCAAGGCCCGTTTCGACATGTCCGGGCTGGTCCGCAGAATATAGAGGACGTTGGTAACAGCCGCTAGCGGGTTATTGATTTCATGAGCAATGCTCGCGGCCAGCCGGCCGGTGGCGGCAAGTTTTTCGGAGCGGCGAAGGGCCTCTTCCGCCAGCTTACTGGAAGTGATGTCCATGGCGATGCCCAGCATGCGCACCGGCATACCGCCGATTAAGATCGTCTGTCCTCGGGCCTCCAGCCAGCGAATGCTCTTGTCCTCAAGAATGACTCTGTATTGAACTTCATAATCACTGCTCTGCGCCATGGCTTGAGTGATGGACCGATGAACTTGCTGGCGGTCCTCCAGATGGATACTCTCCATCCAACTTTCATACTTGCCATCGAAACTCTCCGGATGGATGCCATGCAGCCGGCAGATCTCGTCCGACCATACCAATCCTCCACTCTGGAGCTCCCATTCCCAGATTCCAATTCCCACGCACCGCTGGGCCAGCTGCATGCTTTCTTTACTGCGTTGCAGGGCTTCTTGCGTCCGTTTCGTTTCAGCAATTTGCTCCTGGGCTTCGCGATAGAGGCGAACGTTGTCAATGGCAACGGAAGCCATGTGAGTCAACTGCACCAGAATAGATTCGTCATCTTCTGAGAACTCGCCGCTGATCTTTCGGGAAAGTTGAATCAACCCCAGATTCCTGCCGTCCCGGGTCAGTAATGGCGCTGCCAGCCAGCCCCCCTGAGGAGCATCGCCGCTCTTCATCATGGAGCGCCACGGATGGTTGCCGCTGGCTCCGGCTGCAAGCCTCACCGGCTTGTTGAGGCTGCAAGCAAGCATGAACATTTCCGAGACTTCGGGCAGCAATGGCAGGCCGGCGTGGTTTTCTGACATCGAGGTGCAGGTAATGCTCCGGTTCCACTCTCCCCTGGGCAGTAAAGTAGTAAACGCCTGGTGGGCGCCAATGATGGTCCGCGCCTGGTCGGTAATGACCTGAAGCAGAGAGTCGAGCGACAGCGCCGAGTTGATCTGCAGCGAAGCTTCAGCCAGGGAGCGCACCACTGCGGTGCGGTGCTGTTCTGCCGCCAAAGTTTCGAGTGAGTCACGGTAAAGGCGGGCGTTGTCCAGCGCATTGGCCGCTTGCCGCGCATACAGCTCAACCAGCCTGGATTGACGATCAGAAGGCGAATGCGGCTTTCGGAAGAAAGTTACTACCACTCCCAGCGGCTCTCCCTTGCCATTGACGATGGGCATGCTGAACAATGCACAAAATCCAACTTGGACGGCGGCATCCACAAACGGGAAATAAGTTCCCGGCTGCTCGATGTCCTCGATCGTCATGCAGCGCTGCGTCGAAAAGAAGGATGCGGGAAGCTCGCCAAAGAGCCTGATCTGGTCCGCAGTAAAACCGGCGTAGGTTTCCACACGCAAGTTCTTGCTGGCGGCATTGGGCAACAAGAGCAACATGGCCAAGTCGGTTTTTTGAAGCGCAGCAATCGCAGTGAGCACGTCGTTTAACAAGCGCTGCAACTCCAGGCTGCTGGAAAGCCGGACGCTTACGTCGTGAAAACGTCTCAGATCCGTACGTTGCGAATCCAGTTCATCCCGCAGCCGGGCAAGATCGGTAGTCAGACGGCCAGCCTCGATCTCCGCAGCCCACCATCTCTCTCTCGCATAGCCCACGATCATTGTGACTGTAACCAGCAGCACGGACCACAACCCATTGGTCAAACCAGGAACCGCGGGCCGGTTCAGGAAGGAGAAATAATTTAGGGCGGCGGTGTTGAGGATGGCCGCACCCAAAGCAGGCCCCAGCCCTCCCACCGCTGCAGCGACAAAGGCTGCCGCTGTGAAAAAAACGCCGACCCTCTGATGAAAAAAAGGCCACGTAGCGCTGGTGAGCTGCCAGGCCGCCAGGGACAAAAGTAAAGTGAGGGCCCAGGAAGCAACTCGCAAGCGAGTTGTGGGCAACGAGTGCATGTTGTCGTCTCCTGCTCCTAACCTTTAAGGACCACGAGACAAAGTGGCCAATGCAGAATAGCATGGTTTCAGAAGAGCAGGCATCAGTGAAATTCCAACAGATATTTTGTTGTTGATTACTACAACCACAATTTCGCGACTCGCATCATATTTTGCGATTCGTGTGGCTATAGCCGGTGGACAGGGGAGAGGAAATGCAATACAGGCCCGGGGATACCGTTCCACGTAGCGGTGTCTATCGAGTGGAGCACCATTCGCATCGGCTGATGCATGAGGCCACACTCGTGGCCGAAAGCCGTTTCCCGGTATGTAAGCAATGCAGAAACAAAGTGCGTTTTTGTTTGCTTCGGCCTCTGAAAGATCGTCAGGCGCTGCCGTTTCATTCGCACACATTATTAGAGGAATACAGTGAACCGGAGCCTCCTTTGGCTGAGGCTGTTTAAAGCCGTTTGTAGGCTATCTCTTCAGGAAGAACTCACCGTTTCGAAACCTACCCAGACGAGTTTGGTAAAAATTACAGTCAATGACTTCCGAAAGCAGCAGCCCCGGCCGCTAAGTCATTCGTTTTCAGTGTTTAATTTGGCAAGAAACTTGCCCTTAGTCCTGATGTCCCTGGGCCACTGGAAAGCGAGGTTGCAAATGAACCACAGCGGAACTCGCACATTTCATTATGCGCTCACACAGGAAAGCCCTCAATTGTCCTGTGAATATCCAACTACATACCATTCCGGAGAGACCGCTCTTAAGTCGGGAATTTACGGGGGTGAGCATTCGGCGAGGCACAAACACTTGACAGAAGTAGTGATCATCAAGGATGCACCGTTCCCGAGATGCTCAACTTGTGGAGAACCCTTGGAGTTTCATCTGGTCCAAAGCGCGGTACACATCAGCGAGGACGAAGATTTCCAGACAGAGAATTGATAGGATTGACTCAACCTTTCTTCCTGCATCTCCTCGCGCATCTCTTACATCGAAGTGGTTAGTGATTCTGGCCGGTCACGACCGTGATGAAGTACCAATCATGGGAACTAAGCCCATCTTGTGGCTAATAGTCTCTTCTGCAAAGAAGACCGGTCGATGCCCGTCCTATCTGTCACAGAAAGATCCCGAGACACAAACTAAATCATTATCTTTCTTCACGGACCAGTTATTGTCCGGGAATGATGGCCGGACGGACACAAATGTTGAGGCAGCATGAGATCCAACTCGAAGCACTTGGAAAACGCCGGCTGCATTCGGAGTAACTGATGGCCCGCATTCTATTTGTCGACGACGAAGCCGGGATCCGCGAAACCCTTCCTCCTATCCTCCGTTTGCATGGACACAATGTGACTGCCGCGGAAGATGTTAAAACAGCTCTTCAACTTGTCAACGCGCAGCAGTTCGATATCCTACTGACCGATTTGAATATTGGCCAGCCGGGAGACGGCTTCACGGTCGTCAGCGCAATGCGGAGAGTCCAACCGCAAGTAGTCAATATCATTCTTACGGGTTTCCCCGCCTTCGAATCGGCGCTCCAGGCAATTCGAAGCCAAGTTGACGATTATGTGGTCAAACCAGCCAGCGTTGAATCCCTGCTTCAACTTATCGAAGCTAAAGCCAAGCAGCCCCATGAACCACCGCTTCCACTGAAACGGGTGCATGAAATCATCTGGGAAAATAAAGAGCAAATCATCGAGGAATGGTTCCTTGCAGTCAACAACGATCAAGAATTGGGCCGGGTCTCTCTGGATGACGAACAGAGGAAGAACAATTTGCCTGAACTGCTGCAGGAAATTGTCCACAGAATCAGCAGCACACCCGGCAAGAGCACCGATAGGGCCCTGCGGGCCGCGGCCGTGCACGGAGCTGTGCGAAGGGAGCAGGATTACACTATCCCCATGATGATTCGGGAAGCGAAACTGCTGCAGGAAGTCATCGGCAAGCTCGTACAGCATGAGCTGCTTTCCGTGAATATCAGCTTTGTGATTCAGGACTTGCTGGAGATGGCCTCCACTGTTGAGGGTCTTCTGGAAGAAGCTGTCCGGTCGTTTCTCATCGTTTCCTGCGAAGCCGCATGAGTCAACTCTTGTTACAGGCAAAATCCGAAAATTGGGCGCCAGGGCATGACGGATGTTGACGAACTTAGGGGGCAGGGTAGACAATCCTTGCACCGGCAGAGCCTCAAGAATCTGCTATCGTGCGCTGCTTCATCAACTAAAGAACACTTTTCCTGGAGCAGTGGTGCGCACACATACCAGCACAGATGAAGCTGACTTAATCGACCTGCTTGATCGGGTCTTGGACAAAGGACTCGTTCTGGAGGCGTCAGCCCTCATTGCAGTCGCCCAGCTTGACTTTTCCCACAGAGAAACCAGACTGGTTCTGTCTTCACTCCAGATCCATGCTGATTTTGCGTCCCAGACGACCAAGACCTGTCGCTCGCACCGGCGAATTCGCCAGCGGAAATGAGGAAACAGGACAGTGTCCTTGCTGAAAATCCGCTGCTCCACTAAACTCTTCATCAATCGTTAATGTAAGGGGTTCCAGCTTGCGAAGGAAATAGAAGTGCCAAAAGACATATTGAATCGATATCGCTTACCGTCCCAACAGGAAGCAGAGACCGATCCTGCCGCCCAAGAAGAAATCAAGATTGACGACACTGGCACATTTAAGCGTTATCTGCGACTCGCCGACCAACTGCTGAGCACCGACAGTGAAGACGATGACCCCGGTTCATCGGCAGCCTGACATAACCTCGACCTCGAGGCCCACCACTCTCCAGAAGCTAGATCGATACAAAGGTTTTTGGTTTATCAGTGTGAATCAATTTGATCAGCGTCATCACGGTAAGAAGTTGATTTTATATTCTCGGTGTCCCCGACTCTGCCAGGCGATCCCAAAATGCGAGACATTTTCACGCTTTAAGGCGTCATTTCCAAAATGGAATTAATTTTCTGTTAAGAGCACTTCTTTTTTCTTTCCATGAATTGAAATTGGTGTTGTAATTCAGCTACTTGGTTTTGCAATCCCCTTGCAAGATTTACGCCTGAAGCCAAAACGCACGAGCTGATCCATTTGCCACCTGAACCCGAGGCAGTCAAGAAGTCTTGCCTTGCCGAAGCACACAGCAACTGCCATGCATATCTCGTGGAGCTTCCAGATTTTTTCCGGGAATCAAGCCCCATACCAAAAATTAGCAGTCATTTAATCCAGCGTTGATGCGGATAGGAGCCGAAGGTGTTCTCATGGCTTTCCGGCCACACCAACGTTAACTCTTGAGAACCCCAAATTCACAAGGAGGCAGTCCAAAATGAAAGACGAGAAAGACCCCACCAGCAATCCATCACCGGAAAATAACAGCCAATCAACATTTGAGACCAGCCGGCGCGGTTTCCTGAAGACCGCGAGCCTGGGTGCTGCCGCATTGACGGCGAGCGCGCTTGTTCCCGGCGCTCTTACGCCAGTAGCGGAAGCCAAAGAGGTTGCGCCTTTCAACGTCAACGATCCTGATGGTCGGGCACGGCAGCTTGAAGATATTCGTGAAGATGCGGCGCGCGCGGCAGCCAGAGAGTTGGAAACCGCTTTCCCTCACCATACCAATGGCGATGAAGAGCGCTACAAAGATCAGGCTTTCGCCGGCAATTTCTCGAAAACCTTGCCGCATGACGCCAATGGTTTGGTCATACCCAGCGCATATCTCGCTCTTCTGCATGCACTGAAAACCGGTACGCAGGCGGCCTTCGATGCCGTACCGGCCGGCGGTGCAGGGAAATTGGCGGGGCCACTAAGCCCATTGCAGTTTCAGATGGAGGGAATCGATTCTCCCGCAGCCAGATCAAAGTTCGTGCCGCCATCTGTTGCCAGCGCCGGGGGCGCGGCTGAAATGGTGGAATTGTATTGGGAGAACTATGTCAGTGACGTCCCTTTCATCAACTATGGTTCCAACCCATTGATTGGTCAAGCGGTGGCAGACATGAACAGATTGTCTGACTTTGGCGGTCCCAAGCCGGTCACCCCACAGAACCTTTTCCGTTTTCCGTTTGTTGACGCGGAGATCGGCCCGTACGTATCTCAAGTTTTCTTTCAGACCCACCGGCTCGACGGGACCGATTTTGTCCCCAAGATCCACAGCCGGTTGCCGGTTACCGATCCTAATACCGGGCAGGTACTGACCGGCCCAGGTACGGGCGTCGACTTCATGACCAACCTGACGGAGTATGTATTTGTAGAGAATGGCAACGGCGCTCTTCAGCCCAGTCCGAACGTGATTGACCCTACGCCACGGTTCATTCGCAGCGTCCGTGACATGGGTAGTCTGGCCAATTCGGATTCGATCTTCTCCGTCTACTTCCGTGCGGCCATCATCCTCGGCAACCTCGGAATTCCAGTGGATGCCAACAGCCCGTATACCAACGACAAAAGAATCAACGGCTTCAACACCTTCAGCACCGCTTGGCTGTTCAGCTTGATTGGCCGGGTGCATCAGACTGAAGCTCATGCCTTCTATCAGAAGTGGTATGTCCATCGGAAGGTGCGTCCGGAGGCCCACGCTAACCTGGTAGACGGAATACTGGGTCACCGGTTCAGCCTGAATCCCTCTATGCATCCGGATTTGTTGAATTCTTCGGTGCTGCCGCTGATCTTTGAGCGTAACCGCCAACTAAACGTAAAACGAGGTCTGGGGACTACCGGCAGCTTCCTTCTTCCACAGCAAACTGGTGGTGGATCTCCTTCCCATCCGTCATCTCCGGCAGGCCATGCTTTTACTGCCGGTGCATGTGTCACTATGTTGAAAGCGGTGTTCGACGTCGGCACGCCAGCTAATCCGAGACCGTGGCCAGTACCGCCGGTGATCGCTTCCGCGGATGGGCTTTCGCTGGTTCTCACCACCGACAACCTGACCGTACTCGGCGAGTTGAATAAGCTGGCAGCCAACGTTAGTGAGGGGCGCAACATGTCCGGAATCCACTGGCGCGTTTCCGACAACATGCTCGGCATGACCCTGGGCGAGGATGTTGCCATCGAACTGCTCAAGGAGACGGCCGCAACTTATCCCGAAAAGGACTTCGAGGGCTTTACCCTGACAAAGTTCGACGGGACCACCATCCTTGTCGGAGGAAATAGCTAAAAACTGAAATCTCTTCTTTGTTAGTAGAGTCGGCCTGCTGTCTGGGCCGGCTTTTTTCGTGGCTTGAACATTATCTGACTTTTCCCAGGAGAAAAAATCGGTTTATCTCCTGCACCGTCCATGCCATACTGAACGCAATGGTCCGGCGAGCGACAACCTTGGTTCTGGCTGCTACGGTGTCTTTCTTTGCCATGCAGCCGCTTCCCGCTCGCGCCCAGAGCGCTGCTGAAGGTTCGGCGATCGTGTGGGTGCAGGATGCATCCAGCAAGAAACACATTGAATCGGAAGGCGCCAGCAAGAAACATTCCTGCCGCTTGCTGAAATCTTATTTCTCCGCGCCGTCTTTATTTGTACCGCAATCCTTTCCCCATCCCTTTGACGGGCGTGCCCCGCCTTTCCTTCTCGCTGCCATTTGATTGTTAAAGCAGTTGAGGAGGAGGATGTCTATGGTGCGTCAATTCTTGCGCTCTCTCTTTGCGCATAAATCTTCCGTTCAATCGAATATTGAACGGATCAACTCTCTTCGTGCGGAACTCTCCGGACTCAGCGATCAGGATTTGCGGGCTCTGGCCCAGCGTTCCAATGACCGCTTGGAGATCATCGCGGCAGCCGCCGTGATCGCTTTTCGCGTTCTGGGACTCAGCATGTTCGATGTCCAACTCCAGGGCACGCTGGCTTTAACTGAGGGCCGGATTGCGGAAATGCAGACTGGAGAAGGCAAAACCCTGTGCGCAGTCCCAGCGGTGGTCTGGTATGCCAAGCAGGGGAATGGTGTCCATGTGCTGACCGTCAACGACTACCTGGCCCGGCGTGACGCTCAATGGATGGGAGCAATTTACGAGTGGTTTGGACTCTCTGTCGGTTACGTCCAGAGAGACATGAGGCCCGAAGAGCGCCGCCAGGCTTATTCCTGCGCTATCACTTATGCCACCGCCAACGAGGTTGGGTTCGATTATCTTCGCGATCGATTGGCGTTGTATCCCCACGAACAAGTGCACCGGCCGTTTTCTGCTGCGGTGATTGATGAAGCCGATTCGATTCTGATCGATGAAGCCCGCATTCCGCTGGTGATTGCTGGCGGCGAGACGCAGGCGCAAACATTGCCTTACCGTGTGGACCAACTGACACGCCATTTTCGACGCGGTATCCACTTCTCTCTGGATGAATATGGCCGGAATATCTCGCTTACCGACGCGGGCATCCAGATGGCAGAGAAGACATTCGGTTGCGGGAATCTGTTTTTCCTGGAAAACCTGCCGTTGCACACGGCAGTCCAGGATTCGGTGCACGCTCACGCACTGCTTCATCGTGACGTCGATTATCTGGTCAAAGACGGCGCTATTGAGTCGGTGGATGAGTTCAAGGGACGCATTGTCCAGGACCGCCGCTGGCCCGCCGGCCTGCACACCGCACTCGAAGCCAAGGAAGGGTTGGCTCTCAAGAAGGAAGGCAGGATCCTTGGCTCTATCACGCTGGAGAACCTGGTCGCAATGTATCCGCAGGTATGCGGCATGACCGGCACGGCAGCTACTCAGGCCAGCGAATTCCTCAAGATTTATGGTCTTGATGTCGAGGTGATTCCTACCAATCGGCCTGTAATTCGCGTCGATCATCCCGACGAGATCTTTCAAATGAAGCGTGAAAAAGAGGATGCGCTAATCCAGGAAATCCAGCAGACTCATCAGGTAGGGCGGCCAGTCCTGGTAGGAACTTGCAGTGTGGAAGAATCTGAGCGCCTTAGTTCCCGGCTTGCTCGCCACGGAATGAGGCATGAGGTCCTGAATGCCCGCAATGAAGAGCAGGAGGCCGGCATCATCGCGCGGGCCGGAGAGCAGGGTGCGGTGACCATCTCCACCAATATGGCAGGCCGGGGCACAGATATCAAGCTCGGCGAAGGTATGGCCGAGATGGGCGGACTCTATGTTATCGGCACCAACAAGCACGAAAGCCGTCGCATCGATAATCAACTGCGAGGTCGTGCTGGACGCCAGGGAGATCCTGGCAGCTCCCGCTTTTTCGTTTCCTACGAAGATGACCTGCTGGTCCGCTACAAGCCGGACGACCCCAGGTTGCAATACGATCCCAATGGAATTCAGCGGCTTGTTGAAGGACAAAATCTGAGCATCCGGCAGTTTCTTCATAAATACGAATCGGTCATCGAAGGACAGCGGCAGGCCATCCAGAGCAAACGCCAAGAAGTCCTTACCGGGGCCGTAGAGTGTTCTTCTGAACTTGAGCGGCTGGTACGGCTTACCACTGTAGATGAGCTGTGGGCAGACTATTTGGCGGAAATCGCCGAGCTGCGAGCAGGGATTCACTGGGTCTCATGGGGCGGACGCGATCCACTTTTCCAGTATCTCAGTGCTGTTCACAACCTGTTCCAGCAACTTGAAACTAACATTGAAGAGGAGACGGCCAAGCGTCTCACGGAAGCCGAAACCAAAGGAATTGATCCCTCCCAGCGCGGCGCAACCTGGACCTACTTAACCACGGACCAACCCTTCGGCAGCATCAGCGAACGTTTTCTTCGTAGCATGGCGAAGAAACTAAAGTTACCGACGTACTAGCCGATGTACTAACCAGCCAAAGGATGTCACATCCACTTGTGATGTGGCCAGAGCAGTCGGCTAATCCATTGAGAACAGGAGTTTCACCCATGCTTCTAGCGCTAGCAATTTTCTTCGGTACAGCTCTGACCGCCGCGGCCATTGCCGTCTTCGTACTCCACCTCAAATTCCGGTCCACGCAGGTCGACTCCGGAAGTGATGCCCAAAACAGCCATGGGAATTGGGCGGCCCACCGAGCTTGTCCACAAGGTTTGCCTCACTTGAAAACACCAAGCGCAGCCAGATTGCAGACCAAGCTCTCGGTATTCCGGACATGGTCAACAAAGAGAACTATAAACGCCGCTGAAAGTGATGAAGCTTCACAACATGCGCTTTCGTAGGGATGGCTTACAGCTCGGTGAACCATATCTCAGAGCTCATTTTAACGTTATCAATCGCTCGTGTTCGGTACGAGTTAGGTCTCTCCACTCTCCCGGCTGCAGCCCTTCCAACCGCAAATCACCAATGGCCACCCGAACCAGCCGCAAGGTGGGATGGCCGACAGCGGCGGTCATCCGGCGCACCTGCCGGTTGCGTCCCTCGGTCAGAGTCAGTTCAATCCATGCAGTTGGGACAGATTTGCGAAAACGAATTGGGGGATCGCGCGGGGGCAAATCCGGTTCCTGAGATAGCAGGCGGACTCGCGCCGGCAGGGTGCGATGTCGCTGGATGGTTATGCCTTTGGCAAGTTGCCGCAATGCCTGCTCATCGGGGACCCGTTCGACCTGCACCCAATACGTACGTGGATGCTCAAACCGGGGATCGGTCAAGCGATGCTGGAGCCGGCCATCATTGGTCAGCAGGAGCAGCCCTTCACTGTCGTGGTCGAGCCGGCCAACCGGATACACACCTTTTACCTCAATGAAGTCCTTGAGCGTGCTCCGTTCGCCGGAGAACTGGCTTACGACCCCATAGGGTTTGTTAAAGAGAATGTATCTGTGGAGCACCAGTCACCATCGTTGCATACTCTAAATCAACAGGAAACAGTGCCTTTGGAGTTTTCAGTCTGGTCATTCTCATTTATAAACATGAATAGCCACTAACGAGAGGCAATGAGCCCACCCGAAAAACCAGATCCTTCGCCACCTTCCCAGCCAAGCATTGGACGTTCAGCCTTTCTGGTGGCAGCCGGGATATTCTTGAGCAAGATCTCAGGGCTGGTGCGCGAGCGGATCCTCGCCCATTACTTTGGGACCTCTTTCATTGCCGATGCATTTCGCGCCGCCCTGCGCATTCCCAATTTCCTGCAAAATCTTTTTGGCGAAGGAGTGCTCTCTGCCTCTTTCATACCGGTTTACGCCAAGCTGGTTGCACAAGGGGAAAAAGAGGAGTCGGGCCGCGTGGCTGGGGCCATTTTCACTCTGCTGATGCTGGTGACCAGCGTACTGGTGCTGGTGGGAGTGGTGGCTACTCCCTATCTTATTGACGTCATCGCACCCGGGTTTCGAGGCGAAACCCGGCGGCTTACCATTGGGCTGGTACGCATTCTTTTTCCCGGAGCCGGCCTGCTGGTGCTTTCGGCGTGGTGCCTGGGAATCCTGAACAGCCATCGCAAGTTTTTTCTGTCGTATGTATCGCCAGTCATCTGGAATACGGCGTTTGTGGTTGCGTTGTTTGTATTTAGCGGACGCCCCGATTCATTTTGCAGCGTGGACGAGCACAGCCAACGCAGCCTTGACACGCTCACGCGATGCGCGCAACTGGCGGTTTATACGGCATGGGGCTCGGTCATCGGCAGCGGATTGCAATTCCTTATCCAACTCCCGGTCGTTCTGAGGCTGGCGCCTGGGATTCAACTCTTCTTCAGCTCGCTCAGCCGCAACGTTCTAACGGTGATCAGCAATTTCATTCCAGCGTTTGTGAGCCGTGGCGTGGTCCAGTTGAGCGCTTATGTGGACTCGCTTCTTTCCAGCTACCTCCCAGCGGGTGCGCTTTCATCACTTACGTTTGCGCAGACCCTGTACCTGCTCCCGGTGAGCTTGTTCGGGATGTCAGTTTCCGTCGCAGAACTTCCGGCAATGTCCAGTGCCTTGGGTGACGATCAAGAGGTTGCGAAGATTCTCCGTGGAAGGATTTTATCGAGCACGCGCCGGATTGGCTTCTTTGTGGTGCCTTCCGCCGTAGCATTTTTGGCGTTGGGTGACGTTGTAGCTGCCGCAATTTACCAAACTGGGCGCTTTACCCACTCTGATGCCCGTTACGTCTGGGCCATTCTTGCCGGTTCCGCCGTAGGATTAGTGGCTTCCACGGTCGGACGCCTCTATTCATCCGCCTATTACGCGCTGCGCGATACCCGCACCCCTTTGCGCTTCGCGATTGTGCGCGTGGTTCTTACCACCGTATTGGGATACCTGTTTGCATTGCCATTGCCCAAACTCCTGCAAATCGATCCTAAATGGGGAGTAGCGGGACTTACGGCTTCTGCCGGACTGGCCGCATGGCTTGAATTCCTGTTGCTTCGCCGTGGAATGAATCAACGCATTGGACGCATGGAATTTCCTTTCTCTTACTTCACCAAACTTTGGTTTTCTGCAGCCGTTGGCGCAGGTCTGGCCTGGGGCCTGCGGATTTGGTTCGCCCCCCGGCACCCGCAAGTTGCGGCTGTAGTCATTTTGGTTCCCTATGGCCTGGCATATCTTGCAATGACAGCCTTGCTGGGGATCAATGAAGCAGGATCGCTGTTGAAGCGTCTTGCGCGTCTGCGCTGATAAAACGCAGACCTTACCGCTGGTGACATTGCCTTCCCTTCGTGTCCGGAGCCTGCACTGACCCTGAGCTTGAGAAGGGAACGTGTGGTTAGGTTGCCTCTGCGTTCTCCGCTCTTTGTTGCGACCTCTGCATTGCTAACGATCAGATTCGTGTCAGGCCGCGAAGGATTTTGTGAAGATTTTCTTTGTTTTTCCTTCGCGTCCGTCTTTAACTTCGTGTTCCTTCGTGGTTAGGTTTTGGTTTTCCTCTGCTTACTCTGTTCCTCCGTGTTTCAAAGGTTTTGGTTGCGGCTTACCGTGCTGTGTTTCAAAGGTGTTGATTTCCTTGCGTCCTTGGCGACCTTTGCGATGCATCCACGATAAACTGTGGTTGCGGCTTGTCGCATCGTGCTGAGGATTTGACTTTGATTTCGCTCATCTCCGTGTCTGCGCGCCTCCGCGGTGCGCCAACTTGGTCTCCATCCGCGAGGAGGCCATGCTGACCGAATTCATTTTATTTTCACCTGATCACCCCGGAGATTTTTTTGCCCAATTTCCCTCCAAGCCTGCGGTCTTTGCACTCCGGGGCGCTGACAGCTCGGCTGAACCTTACGTCGGCAAGACTACGAACCTGCGAAAGCGCTTGCAGAGACTGCTGGCCCCGCCTGAGTCGCAATCGAAAAGGCTGAACCTGCGTGAGCGTGTCGTCCAGATTGAATACTCGCTGACCGGGTCGGATTTTGAGTCAATGCTGTTGCTGTACAAAACCCTGCGAAAAGAGTTCCCCAAGACCTACCAGAAGCGCCTGCGTCTCCATCCCGCGCCGGTGATCCGGCTGAACCTTGAGAACCCCTACCCTCGGGCCTACGTAACCACCAGGATTGGCCGCCTGACGGGCCGGTCTGTCTATTACGGTCCATTTCGATCGCGGGTAGTGGCAGAGAAGTTTCTGAATGATTCGCTCGATCTCTTCAAGATGCGCCGCTGCACTTTTGAATTGGATCCCGATCCGAGCTTTCCCGGCTGCGTCTACTCGGAGATGAAGATGTGCCTGGCGCCCTGCTTCAAGGGCTGCACCGACGAGGCGTACATGGCTGAAGTAGACAGGGTAAGGAGTTATTTTGAGTCTAGCGGTGAATCTCTGATTCATGAGCTTGAGGTTGAGCGTGACCGTCTTTCTGCCGAACTGGATTTCGAAGCTGCAGCCCGGCAGCATGAAAAAATCACCAAGGTCAAAGGCATTGCATCTGCGTGTGACGAGATTTATCGCCGTCTTGAACAAATTGACGCGGTGATTGTGCAGCCTTCGTCTGAGCCGAAGGCAGTGGCCCTGTTTCGTTTCAACAAAGGCGAGCTGGCCGGCTCCGAAGATTTCCTGATGGAAGTTGAAGACAATTCTCAACCCTTGGAAGGACGCCTGCGTGAGACACTGCAAAAGCTTTCTCCGACAGGAGCGCGTTCAATCCAGCAGTTCACCGAAGAGCTGGCGATATTGCGCCGATGGTATTACCGCACTCATAAAATGGGTGAGATCTTCTTCACCAATAACCAGGGCGATCTACCTATCAGAAGAATCGCAAATGCTGTGGGGAGAGTTTATCGTGGCGAGAAGGCGGCAACTATCCTATGGGTGGAGCAACAAGAGCAGTCTCCTCCTGCCTGAATTTCAAGTGCTTATCGGGAGCCAGGCTTCTTAGCGTCAAAAATATAGGAAAGAGATAAAGAGAAGCCAGGGAGCAAGGTTTCATCGCTCAATGCTTCCGGCTCTTCGATCTCCCGGACGCCATCTTTTGAATGAATTTCAACAAGTCGCAATGAGGGATAGACGGTCCAAACCGAACGGGCGCCTGATCGCAGATATTGATGTATTTTTTTGAGTGTATCTTCAGCGCTATTGCCGGGAGAAATGACCTCGACAGCCAAAACAGGTGCGCCGTCTACTGGAGAACGCTCAAGATCGATTCGCAGGAGATGGTCTGCACCGATAAACGCAACATCCGGCTTTCGTACCGTATCTGGAGTGAGCCGAAAGTCGGTCTCGCCCGTAACAAATCCGAGTTGATGAGCTTCCGAGAAGTCAGCTAAAGCGCGTCGAATACGGTAGCAAATCTCATTGTGATATGGCGTGGGCGATGGTGTCACCAGTAGCTCTCCTTCATCAAGCTCATATCTGGCCGTCTCGTCGGCTGCTCCTTGCAGCTTTTCGTAGTCTTCAAAGGTGAGTTTGGTTGTTGCGCCCATATTCCCTCCGAGGCAGGCACTGTAGCGGAAGATGCTGGAGAGCAGTTTTGCCCCTGTCCTGGCCGCCCTACCTTTCCCTAAAGATACCAGTAAGGGGCGTGACCCGGCTACCAGCGAGATGACCCCAGGTAAACCTTTCAGAGGGATAATTCATACCGACATCCGCTCTGCTGAGCTCTTCCTGTAGACCACTCGAACCCCTTCGCGCCAGCGCTCATCCAGTCCAGCCAGTACCCACTCTATATCCAGTGAAAAATACCGCAGGATCGTATCAACCGCCGGATGCACGCGGAGTGAGGGCGAAACCAGGTACAACAAAGGCGGTTGGCCGGAGAGCTGCACTCCAGAGAAGTAGCCGTATTTCTGGAACTCCTGCCGCCGATGGTGCCATAGGACGCGGGCCCAGTAATCGAGGCCTTGTAGCGGAAGATGGATGTCCTCATCCGCTTTGAGTTCCAGTACTGCCAGCCTTCCCTCTCGCGTGCAGGTGAGCACATCGATCATGGAGCGGTCCGAAGCGGAGAATGCAGGTACCTGGGAATAGACGTGAGATCGATCAAACCGCGAATCCAGAGCCGGTACATTTTTTACCACCAGCGATTCAAGCCACCGTTCCGGATACATGCGGCAGATCGGGTCGCGCTTGTCGCCTCGGCTGCTGCGGGTCTCGATCAACTGCCGGACAAAGCTCTCAAACTCTGTCTCCTTTTCCGGAGTAAGCACCTGCTGGAAGCCGGAGACCCCGAAAGTGACCTCCTGGGCAACTTTGAAGGAATCGGGCTCATTCACCAGCCGGGCGCGGGCAAAATCCAGTCCATGGAGCCGGAATGAGATCTCAACAGATGAGATAACAGCAACCTCGGCAGATGGAGCCAGGTTCAGGATTTTGGTAATGGCAGGCCCGAAAGACGAATGGACCTGAGCAGCATCAGGGCAACGCGCCAGATGACTATCAAGAGCGCCAACGCTCGTGCAATCTTTCTCAGTCACAACTTCTTCGCGCTCTTCCAGCTCACAAAGAGAGAACCTCGCGGGCTCTTGATTCAAGTGGGCCATGCGTAGTTGCAGTGTCGCCGCCCTATTCTGGGGAACGTACAGCCTGAGCCCCTCCACCAGTGAGCACCCAGCTTCACGTTCGCGGCAGGCATCCAGCCAGAGAAGGCCAAAGGTGAGCGCCGCATCTATAGGCGCCTGGGTTTCCTGCGGATTAACCCCCAACACCGCGAAGGCGCTTCGGCCCTTGCGTACTATGCCGCGCGCATACACCGGGGAGAAGCTGTGCTCCAGATCCATGCTGGTGGAGAGTCTTTCGACCGTCCAGCCTGGGAATTCCCGCTCCAGCACGCGCTGTAACAGGCGGGCATAATGATCTCTGGAGGCTTTTCTTGCGGCGGGAGTTCGATATTCGCGAGTGCGGCAGATTTCCAGTTGATGAGGACGCGACTGGGCGAACTTGCGCACGCTCAGCCGCAAGGAACCGTTTTTCAATTCCGAATCGAGCACCTGGCGAACGATATTTCGCTCTTCTGACCAGATATGCAACAAACACTTGCCATGATCGGAAGAGATCGAATAGCGGGCTGTACCCAGATCAAACACGATTTGTCCATCTTCAATCACAACTCCGCTTTGGGATTCAGAGAGGAACTCTTTGAGAGAGCGGGCCAGCAGATCAGGAGTCATGTAAGGAGTTGAAAATGAAGTTCTTTTATGGGAGTTAAAGAACCGGGCCGCAAATCATACCCTGAGCTGGGCCCTCAGGCAATTTGTATTTACTGAGTAATATCATCAAATAATCTGCTCAGTAATCTACTAATAATTGCCGTTCATAGCAACCAGTGCGACAATAAGAGCTTGTGTTTGGTCCTTTGCGGAGGTCCGGCGCATCTAAATAGTCAGTAGTGAGGATATGACACAGAACCAAAACCTTTTCTTTCAGAAGTTTGGCATCACCCCTGGCGATCTGCAAAGGTATCTGGCGGAAGCTCTTTCAGCCGGCGGTGACTACGCTGATCTGTATTTTGAGTATCTTACGTCTACCTCCATCAGCGTGGATGAATCCATCGTGAAGTCGGCTTCCCAGGGAATCTCAGCAGGCTGTGGCGTGCGGGTGTTGTCCGGTGAACGTACTGGTTATGCCTATACAGACGATCTTTCTCCAGACAAGATCCTGCGGGCCGCACGCACGGCGGCCCTGATTGCGCGCGGACCGTCCCAGCAGCCGATTCACGGCTTTAAGGAGAGCAGCGTGCATCAGCTTTACCAGGTTTCGTCTCCTTCGGTGGATGCTGATGTTGCTTCTAAGCTGGAACTGGTCATGCGTGCGGACAAAGCAGCGCGTGCCTATGATCCACGAATTGTGCAGGTGCGCGGAGGCTATGCGGACGAGCTTCGTCAGATCCTGGTGGTAGGTTCAGATGGCACATTTGCCACAGACATTCAACCACTGGCGCGCTTCAGTGTTTTTTGTATCGCGAAATCCGGAGAGAATTCCTCCAAGGGAAACGCGGGCGGTGGTGGACGGGTAGGTATTGACTACTTCCTCACCGAAAAGACGCCGGAACACTTTGCCAGGGAATCAGCGCGGCAAGCTATCATCCAACTGGATGCGAGGGAAGCACCGGCAGGCGAGATGGAAGTCGTCCTTGGACCGGGATGGCCTGGCATTCTTCTCCATGAAGCCATTGGTCATGGCTTGGAAGCCGATTTCAACCGCAAGGGCACATCGGCTTTCACTGGATTGATTGGAAAGCGCGTGGCATCGGAAAAATGTACCGTCGTGGACAATGGGACTTTGCCCTCGCGCCGCGGATCTATCAACGTGGACGATGAAGGTTCACCTACAAAAGAGACGGTCCTGATTGAGAAGGGCATTCTTAAGGGATACCTGAGTGACAAGCTCTCCTCTAAGCTGACGGGCATGCCCGATACCGGAAATGGGCGACGGGAAAGCTATGAACATATTCCCATGCCGCGTATGACCAACACCTACATGCTTGCCGGCCAGGACTCCCCTGAAGATATTATTCGTTCCGTAAGACGCGGCGTATATGCTGTGAATTTCGGCGGCGGACAGGTCGACATCACCAACGGAAAATTCGTCTTCTCGGCTTCTGAGGCCTATCTGATTGAGAACGGCCACATCACTGCGCCCCTGAAGAACTGCACCTTGATTGGCAACGGTCCGGACGCGCTCACCAAGGTTTCGATGGTTGGCAATGATCTGCAGCTTGATGAGGGCGTGGGTACTTGCGGCAAAGATGGACAGTCTGTGCCGGTAGGCGTTGGCATTCCTACCCTTAAGCTCGATAGCATGACCGTCGGAGGGACGGCCAGATAACCGCATCTCTGAAACAACAGTGGCCACAAATACAGAAATCCTGGGCGGAGTTGAAACCGGTCTGCGGGAAATAGCCGCGGACGTGGTTTCACGCGCCATGAAAGCCGGCGCTTCGGCGGCCGAAGCTTTGGTCCGCGAAGGCGAAGAGTTTTCCACGACCGTCCGTATGGGACAAGTGGAGACCCTGAAAGAATCCGGCTCGCGCGGGCTCGGCATGCGCGTCTTCGTGGGCAAGCGGGCAGCCAGCACATATACCAGCGATTTCACCCATGAAGGTATTGAACGGCTGGTAAAAGGGGCGCTTGACCTGGTCAAGATCACCTCCGAAGATCCTTATGCGGGGCTTCCTGATCCATCGCAACTTGGCTCACTTGGCGATCTGAAGGTTTACTACGAGGACGTTTACTCTCTTCCTCCGGAGCAGCGAATTGAATATGCGCGCCGCGCCGAAGATGCAGCATTGAGCGCTGATCCCCGGATTAAGAACTCGGAGGGCGGCGCCTTTGACGCCAGTACGGGAAGCATGGTTCTTGCCAACTCACTGGGATTCGTCGGCGAGTATCGACGCTCCTATTGCTCGATTTACGCCTCCCCCATCGCCCAGGCGGAGAACGGGGCCATGCAGCGCGACTACTGGTATTCAGTGGCCCGCACCTTGAAAAAACTGGAATCTCCAGAGGCGGTAGGCACAGAAGCTGCACGAAGGGTTTTGCGCCGCCTGGGGGCGCGCAAGATAGCCTCTACTCAGGTCCCGGTGGTGTTCGATCCCCAGGTCGCCCGCTCGATCGTCGACGATATCGCAGATGCGGTGAATGGCGATTCCATCTATCGCCAATCATCTTTCCTGGCCGGAAAACTTGGACAGAAAGTTGCCGGAGAGAATGTGACCATCGTCGATGATGGCACCCTCCCCGGTGGATTTGGCAGCAGCCCATTTGATGGAGAGGGAATTCCCTCGCGGCGGACCGTGGTCATCGACAAAGGCATTCTTAAGAGCTATCTGCTGAACACCTACACCGCGAGGAAGCTGAAACTGGAAACCACTGGGAATGCTTCGCGTGGACTTGCCGGAAATCCCGGCATAGGCAACGGTAACTTCTTTTTGCAAAAGGGTACGCGTGCCTCTAAGGAAATCATTGCGAACATAAAGCAGGGTCTTTACGTTACTGAATTCCTGGGGTTTGGGGTGAATCTGGTGACCGGTGATTTTTCTCGCGGGGCCAGCGGCATTTGGATTGAGAACGGAGAACTCACCTATCCAGTGGAAGAGATCACGGTGGCCGGCAATCTCAAGGAAATGCTGAACAACATTGCGGAAATCGGCAGTGACTTGGAATTCCGCGGCTCCGTGGCCTCGCCTACCATCCGAATTGACGGCATGATCATCGCTGGCGAATAAACGCATTTCTCGCGCGGCCGCCTGCAATAATGCTCTCCGCAGGAGCGAGTAGTAAAATCTTGAATCATGGGTGATTCTGAGAAAAACGCTCCACTGCCTGGCAAGACATTTTCCGTGCCGGAAAGCAGCCCATTTTGGATCCCCCTGGCCATCGGGGTTGCTTTGGTTGCTTTGGTTGCAGTGGTAGTGGCAGCCGTTGTCTTCTTTGGCCGCAAGAGTCCCGACCCAAATGCCCACACCATTGATCCCTATGTGGCCAAGCTGCAAGTCTCCGAGCTGCACATGTCGATGGCTGAAAACTTTGCTGGAGGTTCGGTTATCTACACAGAAGGCAAGATCACCAATACCGGGGACAAAAAAGTGACTGGGGCAAGCGTGCAAGTGATTTTTAAGAATTCTCTGGGCGAGATTGTGCAGCAAGAAACGCTTCCGGTCATGGTGCTGCTGACCAGGGTTCCAAACGTGGATTACGGTCCTCTCAAGCAGGCCTCCCTGTCGCCGGCCCAGACACGTGATTTTCGTCTGACCCTGGAACACGTATCAGCCGACTGGGACCGCCAGCCACCGCAGGTGAGAGTGGTTTGGGTGAGTTACTAAATAGCAGTCAGCCAGAAAACAAGCAATTAGCAAATGGCAGGACTATCTGCGAAGGGTATCAGCCAGTACTGAACCGACCTCAGAGTGTCAGGATAATTTTTCACCTGCGAAGCGCATTGCCCTGCTCCTGCCAATTGCTAATTGCCATTTGCCAATTGCTTGTCTGTCTTTTGCTTTAGAATCTCTTCATGGCCGAAGTGAAGACAATCCGGCTCACAGAGCACGTTAAAGCCGCGGGTTGAGCAAGCAAGCTGAGTCCGGCGGTGCTGGACACGGTGCTTGGGAAATTAGCCCGGCAAAATGATCCGAACGTGCTGGTTGGCTTTGACAAGGCCGACGACGCCGGAGTGTACAAGATTTCCTCTGACCAGGCCCTGGTGCAAACCGTGGACTTCTTCACCCCGGTTGTCGATGATCCTTACACCTTCGGCCAGATTGCCGCCGCCAATTCGCTGAGTGATGTATATGCGATGGGTGGGCGTCCTTTAAGCGCACTGGCCATTGTCTGCTTTCCGGAAAAAGGAGACATCACGATTTTGGAGCAGATCCTGGCTGGCGGCCTTTCCAAGATGATGGAAGCACAATGCACTGTGGTTGGTGGGCATAGCGTCCGCGATCCGGAGATCAAATTTGGATATGCAGTCACCGGCATGATCCATCCTGATTGCGTGTTAACCAATTCAGCCGCTATGGTGCTCGATGCTCTTATCCTTACTAAACCGCTCGGTACCGGTGTTATCTCCACTGCCATCAAGCGGGGCGCGGCAAAACCAGCATGGATCGATGCAGCCACTCAATCCATGACTACGCTCAATGCCAAAGCTTCTGCGATTGCTGGTAGCGGGAAGTTCCGCGTCCATTCTGCGACCGACATCACTGGTTTTGGGCTTATCGGTCATGCACGGGAGATGGCTCTGGGCAGTCGTGTAAGCCTTCGATTGCATGCCGCTGCTTTGCCGTTGCTCGAAGGCGCGATGGAATGTATTGAGGCTGGCCATGTCCCAGGTGGATTGAAATCCAATCGCGAATTCGCTGAATGCCTGGTTGGCTATGGAGAGGATGTTCCAGAGGAAATCAAGACCATCATGTTCGATCCGCAAACAGCGGGCGGCTTGCTGCTTTCAGTTGCCAGGGAACATGCTGAGCCGTTGCTGCAAGAGTTATTAGCCAGTGGCGTGCCGGCTGTCGAAATAGGAGAGGTTCTGCCGCAAGGGAAGCCGCTGATTCAAGTGGTTTAAACATCCGCCTCTACATTTCCTGCCCCTCGACGGCCATCAGGAGCACAACCGCAGCGGCCGTCAGCCGGCGGTCCAGTTGCTGGCTTGGATCACTGGAAAAGTCCACACTCATTTTGGGTAGAAAGAAATTCCAGCTTCGCCTGGCGCTCCCCAGCTTCTGTCCGCCAGCCTCAAAGCTATAGTTTTGGGGAATGAGATTGATGAGGTAACGGCGCACCGTAGCCAATAGCAGGGAATCTTCTCTGATCGTGCAGATCTCCCGTTCGCTCGCGTCTATGATCGTCCACTCCGTCCGGACCATCGACCTCCATCCCTTACGTTTGATAGCGCCAACTTTCTGCTGGTTGATGGAATCGGTGACGTCAAATGCTGTGCCCCAATCGATGATTTTCCGGGCCTTGATGCGCAAAAGTTCCATGGATAGAGACTCATCTGTGAATACCTTGATCTCGTCTTTCAGGGTGAATACCTTTTTGCGCAGAAATGCCAGGGTGTTGCCGTTGTAATCGCGGAAATAGAATCTGGGCGCAAGCGTCCAGATTTTTTGCTGAGCGATAAAGTGGTCCTGCTGAAAAATTGCCGCTGCTATTCCGGGGCCTTGCCGAGTTGCAGTCCCGAAGCTGGTTGAAGCCATATACGCAAAGTCCCTTCTGGATCAGCGGGGGAGGAATTAATTAACCGGACTCTACTCCGGCAGATTCGGCAATTCAACACAATTCTAGGTACAACTTTGGAACTCAACTTTAGTAACCCCTGGCAGGCGGACCGGCACATATGAAACATCGAGACCAAATTGTTTTTGGTTCTTTCCATCTGAGTGTGACGACGTATATGTCCTGCTGCGGTTTCCTCCAATAAAGACCAAGCCCCGGGGGCAAATAAAAAGGGCAGCCGAAGCTGCCCTTTTGTGTACCTTGGATGGACTTATGCCGGTGACGGCTTGCCGGGAAGAATGCCCGGCGTGCGCCCTGGTTCAGGCTTGAGCACCTGCTGCACACCTTCATCTCCGCCCTTTTGCGGAATGACTCGCACCGGAAGCGGCTTGCCTTCAAGAATCAGCTTGAGATCTGCAGCATCCAGAACTTCACGCTCCAGCAGCGCCTCGGCAATGCGGACCAGCGCCTCACGGTTCTCTTCAATCAGCTTCTTGGCGCTGTCGTAGCCGGTATTCACGAAGCGGCGGACCTCTGCATCGATTTCACGCGCTGTTTCTTCGCTGAAATCGCGGTGCTGTGCCAATTCGCGGCCCAGGAAGATCTGTTCTTCTTTCTTGCCCCAGGCTAGCGGGCCAAGATTGCTCATGCCCCACTCGCACACCATTTTGCGTGACAACTCAGTCGCCTGCTCAATGTCGCTGCCGGCGCCAGTGGACATCTGCTTTAGGAAGATCTCCTCCGCCAGGCGTCCACCCATCATGACCGCAATCCGAGTGTTCAGGTAATCTCGAGTGTAGTTATGCTTGTCTGTTTCCGGAAGCTGCATGGTAACGCCCAAGGCCATACCTCTGGGAATGATGGTGACCTTGTGCAACGGATCGGCATGAGGCATCAGTGCGGCGACGATCGCATGGCCGGCTTCATGATAGGCGGTAACTTTCTTCTCGTCGTCAGTCAGCAGCATGCTCTTGCGCTCTGCGCCCATCAGGACTTTGTCCTTGGCCAGTTCAAAGTCGTACATAAGCACGGCTTTGCGATTATTGCGGGCGGCATTCAACGCGGCTTCGTTCACCATGTTCGATAGCTCGGCGCCCGAGAATCCGGGCGTACCGCGGGCCAGGATGGAGAGTTCAACATCATCGGCCAGCGGAATCTTGCGGGTGTGCACCCGGAGGATCTCCTCGCGTCCACGAACATCAGGTAGTGGAACCACTACGCGGCGGTCAAAACGTCCCGGACGCAGAAGCGCCGGATCAAGCACGTCAGGACGGTTGGTAGCAGCAATCAGGATGACGCCCTCATTCGATTCAAAGCCATCCATTTCTACCAGCAATTGGTTCAACGTCTGTTCACGCTCATCGTGCCCGCCACCCAGGCCAGCGCCACGATGACGGCCTACTGCGTCGATTTCATCAATAAAGATGATGCACGGGGCATTCTTCTTTCCCTGCTCAAACAGGTCACGAACGCGGCTCGCGCCCACGCCTACAAACATTTCTACGAAGTCTGAACCGGAGATACTGAAGAAAGGCACATTGGCTTCACCAGCCACAGCCCGGGCCAGCAGGGTCTTACCAGTTCCAGGATGACCTACCAGCAAAACACCTTTAGGGATACGCCCGCCGAGTTTCTGGAATTTCTGCGCTTCGCGCAGGAACTCAATAATTTCCCGTAGCTCTTCCTTAGCTTCATCCACGCCCGCCACATCTTTGAATGTGACCTTCTTCTGCTGCATGGAGAGCAGTCTTGCCCGGCTCTTGCCGAAACTCAGGGCCTTGTTTCCGCCGGTTTGCATCTGGCGGATCATGATGAACCACAATACGCCCAGCAAGATCACGGGAGAGAGTTGGAACAGCCACATAGGCCAATTGGCGCCTTGGCTGTCTTTGAAAGATGTAACCACGCCGTGAGCGTCCAGGGTTTTGAGCAGTTCCGGATTGTTTGCCGGGACGAAGAGATGAAACGCTTCCTTTTTGTTTCGATATTTCCCGTGCGCCTCGGTGCCTATAACTGTGACCTCAGAAACATTGTTCCCGTTCACCTCTGCCATGAACTGGGTGTAAGTGATTTCCGAGTCTTTAGGACTATTTGCCCCCGTGGAGATCATCCTCCAGAGTACCAATGCCACTGCAATCAATGTCAGCCACAGGACCACTGTCTTGAATGTTGAATTCACCTATAACTCCTAAATTCCTTCAGCTCAGGATTTTAAACTTTGCTGCGCTGTCTCCGTAACCCAGCGCTTCTGAACTTAAAGACACTCGGGAACCGGAAAAAGTATCAGAATAAATGAGACTTATTGCATCTTGACCGATAAATAGATCAATCCTTCACATTAGATGCCAAAACAACCACATCGATCAAACTTTTCATCTCTCTTAAGATTCTATACCCCTCAGGCCGAAACCGGAGGCAGTCAAATGGCTTAGCACCAGTTAGGCCCTGGCGACCTCCCTTGCTGCAATATAGGGCAAATTGCGGCCCAAGTGGGGCGCACCCAGCCCATAGCCTACGACAAAACTCTCATTCATCAGAAAACCAAAGTAATCTGGCTGCAAGGGCACCCGCCTTGCGGATTGCTTGTCCAGCAGGGCGGCGAGTCTCACACTGGCTGCTCCCCGCCCAAACAGGTTTCGCATCAGGAATTCGCTGGTGATTCCGGATTGTACCAGGGCCTCAACCAGCAGCACATCCTGCCCCTTCACATCGACTTCAGGGCTGAAAAAGATCTCTGTGGTGTTTGGATTGGCGTCTTTGAACTCCGGTTTCACGAACTGGCAGACCACCGGGATTTCCAACTCCCGCACCAGGTCAGCCATGAAAACAAAGCCATTTTCCAGCACACCCACGATATAGACGGTCTTTCCCTTGAAGTCAGCAGATATCTGGCGGGCCATCTCCTGAACACGTTTTTTGATCTGCTCTGCTGAAAGCAGCACGCGAGGGTATTCCTGCGTAACACCTTGAGTGGTCACTGTTCCGCCTCAGAACCTAGTTTAGTCTCTTCAATAACAATTCCCTGGTCTGACCTGGCAACAAATGCCTCCGGCACAGGGAACCCGCGCATCCAAACGATCTCACCGGCGCTTTCTACTACCGGCCATGACTTGCGCTCGCCCGGCGACAGTTCGTGCCCGATTCGCACAGACTGCAAGAGTTCCTTGACTTTCTTGGGGGAGCGGGTATGCGCCGGAAAAAACCTGTCACCCGGGCGCCAGTTCCTGACCTTCAGCTCCGGCGCCAACCGAGCACGGTCCAATAGCAGCGCGGAATTATAACCTGAAACCGCATTTCCAGCACTTATTAGCTGCGCACGTATCTGTGTCCCCAACTCGGGAATGGTTACCTCACCAGGCACCCCCAAGCGATAGCAATAATCTGCAGGTGATGGCTGGTGCTCCCTCCGGCCAAGGTGTAGCTCACGCAATGAACTGGTGGCCATCAGTCCGCCGGGTAACCTCAGATCTTTGCCCGCTTTTTTCTGCCGCGTAAGCGCCCGGAGCTGTTCCACATGCTGGAACTCCAGGCCGATACCAAACTTCTCCGCTAGAGCGCGCAAGAGCCGTCTCTGAATAGAGACGGGTAGTCCTCGAAAATCGGCCTGGTCGAGTGCCAGGACGTTGGATCCTTCCTGGGTATTACTTCGTCCACTGCGGCTGGGTTTCCCGAATTGGACTAACCGCGAAACCAGCCCGGAGATTTCTTTTTCCCAATATTCCTCTTCGGCGCGGGCGACCTCAGCCAGATCGGCCAGATTCTGCCGCAAGGCAGGATTGTAGTTGCTTTCAAGAAATGGCAGCAGTTCACGCCGGATGCGATTGCGCGTATGGTGCAGGTCTTTATTACTGGAATCCTCGCGCCAAGCCTGACGTAAGGAATGGAGATAGTCTTCGACTTCGCGACGCGTGGTAGCCAGCAGCGGCCGGATCAGGCACTTCTCTTTTTGTAGAGGAGCAATTCCAGCCAGTCCGCGACCACCGGTTCCCCGCAATAGACGCATGAGGACGGTCTCGGCTTGATCGTCCAACGTATGGGCAGTTGCAACTTTATCAATGCGGCGTTCTTGGACGAGCCGGCCAAACCAAGTCTGGCGCAGCTCCCTGGCCGCCGTTTCCAGGCTCAGCTTGTGTTCCCGCGAGTAGGCAGGCGCATCGGCAAAGCTGGAGAGGAACTCCAACTCGAATTTGATGGAGAGCTCCTTCACGAACTGTTCATCGGCGTCAGCTTCATCGCCACGAATCTTGTGGTTGAAATGGGCCACCGAAAGCACAGCCCCCAGTTCACTGCGCAACTCCAACAGTGCACGCAGCAGGGCAACCGAATCTGCTCCACCGGAAACAGCAATCGCTATGCGCTCCCCGGGCTGGATGAGCCGCAATTCGCGAATGTATCTTTGTACCCTCTCAATCACAAATTCAGTATGACCGATTTTAGACACCGTAAGCGGCCACTTTGGCAAAGTTGCTATACTTTTTTACCCCTCTTTATGAAGGTCATTGTCATCATACCGGCTGCTGGACTCGGGACCCGAATGGCTCCCGCCGGGAAGAAAGGTGCAACTTCGAAGCAATTCGTTGAGATCAACGGAACACCCATCATTATTCACACACTGCGCGTCTTTGCACGCCATAAGCAGGTCAGCCAAATCGTAGTCGCTCTTCGCAAGAATGAGATGGATCTCTTCAACCGTCAATTAGAAAAGGAAAAGCTGTCGGCCAAAGTTGACGTGGTGGAGGGCGGAGAGCACCGGCAGGAGTCTGTAGCCAACGCTCTGGCCAAACTCAAGGCCGCAAATGACGACATTGTCTTGGTACACGATGCAGTGCGGCCCTTCGTCGACGACGAGATCATTGCCAACGTGGTCCGCGAAGTGCAAAAGCATGGCGCTGCCATTGCGGCGCTTCCGGCCGTGGACACCATCAAGCAGGTGGACCGCACCGCCGAAGGCGCGATTATCACCTCCACAATTCCGCGTGAACGAGTAGTCCAGGCCCAGACCCCCCAGGGTTTTCGCTATGAATTGATTAAGAAGGCCTTCGATAGCGCCGCCGCCGATGGCTTTGCCGGCACCGACGAAGCTTCCCTGGTAGAGCGAATGGGAGAGAGCGTCTCCGTGGTGATGGGCTCCGCCCGCAACATCAAGATCACCACCCCCGCCGACCTGGAACTGGCAGAATTCCTGCTCGCCCAGGCAAACCGGAGAAACCTGGCAGGATAATTACCACTGATTACACTGAAGAGCACTGATAAACACTGATTAAAATGACAATCAATCCAAGTTACAAACATTCCGAATTGACAGAAATGATTATCGGTGTTTTCTACGAAGTGTATAACGAACTGGGAGTTGGATTTCTTGAATCCGTGTACCGCAACTCATTGCAATTAGCACTAATAAGTAAGGGCCTTACTGTAGAAGCCGAACTTCCGATCTCGGTATTTTTTCGCGGTAGAAATGTAGGTGATTTCAAGGCAGATTTGGTTGTAAATCATACGGTGCTTATAGAGCTAAAAACTGCCGAAGATATAGTTTCCGCTCACGAGGCACAGGTGTTGAATTATCTGCGGGCGACTTCTCTTGAGGTCGGTCTTTTGCTGAATTTTGGTCCTAAACCACAGGTTCGCAGATTTCTTCTTGATAACTCTCGGAAACTAGTTCGAGTCCATAAGGCCGGTACATCGCTATGATTTTCTTCATATCAGTTCCATCAGTTTCATCAGTGTTTATCAGTGGTAAAAACTGCAGTGGTGGCGCATGAGAATTGGTTACGGTTGGGATTCCCACGAATTCAAACAAGGTGTCCCCTTAAAAATCGGCGGTGTCGATCTGGCCTGTGAGAAAGGCCTTGCGGGGCACTCCGACGGCGATGTTTTGCTCCATGCCTTGACCGACGCCTTGCTCGGAGCGGTGGCCGCCGGCGACATTGGCGGATACTTTCCTCCCTCCGATCCCAAATGGAAAGGCGCTGATTCCGCCATCTTTATTTGTGAGGCGCTTAAGCAGGTGCGTCGCGCCGGGTACACCATCGCCAATGTGGACTCAACCTTGATTCTGGACAAGCCAAAAATCGGCCCACACAGCGGCAGGATTCAGGCCCGCGTGGCGGAATTGTTGGGTATCAAACCCAGCCAGGTCGGTATCAAAGCCAAGACTCCGGAAGGCATGGGAACAGACAATGCTGCGATTGCTCATGTTGCAGTCCTGCTTGTGCCTGCACCGAAGAAACGCTCCACCGCTGTAAAAAGAAAATCAACGAGAAAAAGATGAAAACTTTTGTTGCCGGCGTTCTTCGAGTGCTCGTGTGTCTTGCTCCAGCATTGGCCCCAGCCCAGGCCTCGCATCAAACGGAAGATTGGGCCACTCCAGCGGAGAAGAGCAGCTATCGCACGACGCCTCGCTACGATGAAACCATGGCCTGCCTGAAACGCATGGCTGCCGCCAATCCCAAACAGTTGAAGCTGGAGGTGTTTGGCAAGACCCCTGAAGGGCGTGATTTGTGGATCGCAATTGCCTCCAAAGATGGTAATTTTGATCCTGCTTCCCTGCACAAGCAAAACCGCCCAATCGTGTTGGTGCAGAATGCCATCCACGCCGGTGAGATGGACGGCAAAGATTCCAGCCTGGCGCTCCTGCGCGATATGGTCATCACCAAGACCAGGGCCCAGCTTCTGGATCGAGCAATAGTGGTAGTGATTCCCATCTACAATCTTGACGGCCATGAAAGATTTGGCGCTTACAACCGCATCAATCAGAACGGGCCGGAACAGATGGGCTGGCGCACCACGGCGCAGAACCTCAACCTGAATCGCGATTACCTTAAGGCCGATGCTCCAGAGACGCGCGCCTGGCTCACATTATGGAATCGCTGGCTTCCTGATTTCTTTTTCGACAATCATGTGACCGATGGCGCCGACTATCAGTTCGACACAACCTACGACATTGCTACCAGCCCTGATGTCGATCCGGGAATTGCCGAGTGGGTCAAAACTGCGCTTGTTCCTGACATGGAAAAATCAGTGAACCAGTCCGGGCACCTGATCAGTCCCTACATTGAGTTTGCCGACGAGGCCGATCCCATGAAAGGGCTGGCCACCAATCAGGTCGTGCCACGGTTTTCGCATGGATACACCATCCTGCAAAACCGTCCTGGAATGCTGGTGGAGATCCACATGCTAAAGGACTATCGCACCCGTGTTACCGGTAACTATGAACTGATGCGGGCCGTGCTGGAGGTGATTAATCGCGATGCCGAACGGCTGGTGCGGCTCAACCGTGAAGCCGACCAAAAAACCATTCGACAGGGCCAGCAGTACAATCCCAATACGAAATTCCCACTGATTCTTTCGGCCAGCAATGAGACGATTCCGTTCCACTATCTCGGCTATAAATTCAATCGCTCACTGAGCGATATTTCCGGGGCGGTGCGGATTGAATACACTAAGGAGCCGCTAAACATCGACATTCCCCACACCAAAGAACTGGTGGTCCAGCGCGCGGTCGTTCCTCCGCTGGCCTATATTGTTCCTCCGCAATGGACCCGCGTAATCGATGTCCTTCAAGCGCATGGATTGGAACTCAAGCGCACCACCGCCGCATGGACTGGCGAGGTCGAGACATATCGTTGTCCTCCGCCCAAATGGCCTGCACAGCCCTTCGAAGGCCGGCATCCGGCCCCTTTTGGTGACCAGAGAGACAGCTTGGTTACTGGCGCCACCTCCTCCGGCAGCCAGGCTTCATGCAAACTAGGACGCGAGAGGCGGACCTTTCCAGCCGGCTCCGTGATTGTGCCTTTGAATCAGCGCGCCGCTAAAGTGGCTATTCATTTTCTGGAGCCCGAAGGCCCGGACTCTGCGGTATTGTGGAACTTCTTTGACGCAATTTTTGAGCAGAAGGAATACGGTGAATCTTACGTTCTGGAGAAACTGGCGAGGGACATGATGGCCAAAGATCCTGAACTAAAAAAGGAATTCGAGAACAAAGTTGCTACTGACCCGCAGTTCGCCGCTAATCCTTATGCGCGGCTGAACTTCTTTTATCAGCGTTCGCCCTATTGGGACAAAGCTCTGGGGCTGTATCCGGTAGGCAGATTGACATCGCTGGAAGGTGTACCGTTAGGAAGCCAGAAATAGCCGAATTTCCGTCTACGGCGAAAAACTTATTAGACCCAATCCTACGACTGGATTCCTTGTTTTCTTTCGAGAATTGCTGCTAACCTTAGCCCCGCCTTAACGTCCATCGGAAGATATGGTGAGATTTATGAAGAAGTTTCCTGCCCTGCCTCTCCTTTTTATTTTTGCAGTTTTTTCCGTTACCAACCTTCATGCCAGCGCGCCGCTACTCCTTCAGAAACCGACGCTGTCCAAAACCCATATCGCCTTTGCCTATGCCGGAGACCTTTGGCTGGTGCCCCGGCAGGGTGGAGAGGCCCGGCTATTGACCAGCGGCTCTGGAACCAAGAGCGATCCGGTCTTTTCTCCGGATGGCAGCATGATTGCATTTACCGGGGACTACGATGGCAACGTCGATGTCTATGTAATGCCCAGCAATGGCGGGGTGCCACGCCGCCTCACACACCATCCTGCTGTGGACGAAGTTATTGGCTGGACACCGGATGGCAAGCAGGTCCTCTTCCGCTCTACGCGCAATAGTTATTCCAATCGGTTTAACCGCCTCTTCACCGTCTCTCTCGAAGGCGGACTTCCACATGAGCTGCCGCTGCCCATGGCCGAATTCGGCTCCTTTTCCGGCGATGGTAAGCACATCGCCTACGTTCCCACGGACAACACCCGCCGGCTCTCCTCGATTGGATGGAAGCGCTATCGCGGAGGCAAGGCCTCACGGATCTGGGTAACTGGTCTTGCCGATCTGAGTGTTGACCAGTTGCCACACGACCTTTCCAATGATGGAAACCCTATGTGGGTGGGCAACAAAGTTTATTTCCTCTCCGATCGGAGTGGTGCATTCTCTCTTTTTGCGTATGACCTCAAATCGAAGAAAGTGGAGCCGACCTTGCCTGGCAATGGAGTGGACATCAAGTCTGCCTCTGCCGGCCCGGGCGCAATTATCTACGAGCAGTTTGGGTCGCTGAACCTCTTCGATCTGGCTACCGGAAAGTCCTCGCCAGTTGCAATTACGGTGCCTTCCGATTTGCCCAATGTGCGGCCGCATTTCAAAAAAGTAGCAGACGAAATTGCCGGCGGCGCGTTGTCACCAAGCGGCGCCCGCGCCGTCTTTGAAGCGCATGGAGAGATTCTGACTGTCCCTGGGGAAAAGGGTGATATTCGCAATCTCACGAATACTCCAGGAGTAATGGAACGTGATCCTGCATGGTCGCCCGATGGTAAATGGGTCGCTTATTTCTCCGATGAGTCTGGCGAGTATCAACTATTCCTCAAGAGCCCCGATGGTATGAGCGAGCCAAAGAAGATTTCTTTGGGAAACTCACCTTCGTTCTACTACGAACCGATCTGGTCGCCCGACAGCAAGAAGATTGCTTACACCGATAAACGGCTGAACCTTTGGTATATCGACCTTGCTAAGGGCACGCCCGTAAAGGTGGATACCGATGCTTACGACGCCCCTCAACGGTCACTCGATCCCGTATGGTCCCCCGACAGCCGCTGGATCGGCTATACCAGGCGTCTCAACAGCCACATGCATGCGGTCTTCGCCTACTCCCTGGAGCAGGCCAAGAGTCTGCAACTCACCGACGGCCTGAGCGATGCCCGCTTCCCGGCCTTCGATCAAAAAGGCCAGTACCTCTATTTCACCGCCAGCACAGACGCTGGCCCAACTACCGGATGGCTCGATCTTTCCAGCTTCAACCATCCGGTATCGCGTAGCGTCTACCTGATTGTGCTGCGCAAAGACCAGCCTTCACCGCTGGCCCCTGAAAGCGATGAAGAGAAGGTGGCGGAAGAAACAAAACCGGATTCAGATAAGGCGGCTGCTCCGGCAAAATCCGAGAGCGCAGGCGAACAGGAACCCGCAAATCCTGAAGAAAAAGCCAAAGCCCAGGATGCCAAGGCAGCCAAGGGCGCGAAAGGCGAAGCGGTCACCGTCAGGATTGATGCCGAAAACATCAGCCAGCGTATCTTGGCCCTGCCTCTTCCTGCCCATAACTATGTACAGTTGGTTGCTGGAAAAGCAGGGACCATCTTCCTGGTGGACATTCCATCGGTCCCCGGTCCGGGCTCGCAGGCTTCCCTGTCGCGCTTTGATCTGACCTCGCGCAAGCCGGAGCATCTGATGGATGGCATCAACAATCTGGTCATCTCTTTTGATGGCAAAAAAATGCTCTATGGCCGTGGCGGCAGAGAGAGGAAGTGGTTTATCGCATCCACCTCCATGCCCGCAGGCGGAGGAGGAGCTGCTGGCGCGACGGCTGGCGGCCGAGGGGAGAATGCGCTCAACCTCGATCGTATGGAAGTCTTGACCGATCCACGCGCCGAATGGCGGCAAGAGTATGCGGAGGTATGGCGCATCGAGCGTGATTTCTTCTACGATCCCAAACTGCATGGCCTCGATCTGGATGCCACGAAAAAGCAATACCAGCCTTACCTGGAAAACGTTGGCAGCCGTATCGATTTCAGCTATTTGCTGTCGGAGATGCTCGGCGAGCTTACAGTGGGACACATGTACATCCGCACGCCCTTGGATCCTCCTTCCGAACATGGAAGAGTAGGTTTGTTGGGGGCTGACTACACCATCGAAAATGGGCGCTATCGTTTCGCGCATATCTATCAGGGCGAGAATTGGAATCCACAATTACGTGCTCCCCTCACTCAGCCAGGGGTAAACGTGCAGGAAGGTGAATATCTGCTGGCAGTGAACGGCCGGGAGCTTCGCGGTAGCGATGAGATTTTCGAGCTGTTCGAGGGGCTGGCGGACAAATCGACTGTGCTGAAAGTTGGCTCAAGCGCCGATGGCAAGAATGCCCATACTGTGACTGTGGTGCCCATTGAAAACGAGACTGGCCTGCGCAATCGCGCCTGGATCGATGGAAACCGCCGCAGAGTCGATCAGCTCAGCGGCGGACGCGTGGCTTACGTCTATCTGCCGGACACGGGTTTTGGCGGATACACCTCGTTCAACCGCTATTTCTTCGCGCAGGTTGGCCGTGATGGCGCGATCATGGATGAGCGCTTCAACGGTGGTGGCGCTGCCGCAGATTACATCATCGATTATCTCCGCCGCCCGCTGCAAAACTACTGGATGACCCGTGAAGGCCAGGACTTTACAACGCCGGTGGGCGCCATCTTTGGCCCTAAAGCCATGATTACGAACATGTATGCAGGCTCAGGCGGCGATGCCTTGCCCTGGTATTTCCGTGAAGCCAAGCTGGGCCCTCTGGTGGGTACCCGTACCTGGGGCGGATTGGTCGGCATTTACGACTATCCCAACCTCATGGACGGAGGCGGGGTCACCGCGCCCCGCGTCGCCTTCTACAGCCCGAACGGCGAATGGGAGGTGGAAAACCACGGCGTTGCGCCCGACTACGAAGTGGACATCATGCCGAAAGATTGGATGAGCGGACATGATCCACAACTGGAAAAAGCCGTGGCCCTGGTCATGGATTCACTGAAGAAGAATCCGATGCCCGTAGCCAAGCGTCCGGCATTCCCGAACTACCACTCCTCCGACGGAACGGCGGTTGGCGGAGGCGCATCAACGGGTGGACATAAGCAATAGTTGTTCGCGTGCAGAAAAAGGGCACTCTTTCGAGTGCCCAAGGGTTTTGGTTTCCTCTGCTTCCTCTGTAACACTAGTCATAGCCTTCTTTTTCCTGGCGCGAAGATTTTCTTTGCTTTTCCTTCGTGTCCTTCGTCTTTAACTTCGTGTTCCTTCGTGGTTAAGGGTTTTGGTTTCCTCTGCTTCCTCTGTAACACTAGCCATAGCCTTCTTTTCCCTGGCGCGAAGATTTTCTTTGCTTTTCCTTCGTGTCCTTCGTCTTTAACTTCGTGTTCCTTCGTGGTTAAGGGTTTTGGGTTTCCTCTGCTTCCTCTGTTCCTCCGTGTTTCAAAGGTTTTGTTTTGGTTGCGGTTCTGCCGCGCTGCGGTTAAGGGTTTGGTTTATTTATCAGCGTTGTTCCGCGCAAATCAGCGGCAAGAAGTTGGTTTTCTTTTGGTTGCGGCTTGCCGCGCTGTGTCCTTAGCGGTGAAATTTCGAATATGCTTGGTTAACTGGCAACCGAGAACCAGATCTTGCCGGCCTCCAGCAGGCAGATAAAGATGCCGATTCCAAAGTAGAGGTTCTGGGCCGTGGAGACGCTGGGAGGAGCGGGAAGGTAAATGCCTCGGCTGCGAAAGAATCCGTCAATCGCACGCTCCTGCTCCAGGATCTTGGTGGCAATGGGGCGATGGAAGATGGCAATCAACACCCCTAAGAGTAATCTTGTAATTTCTGCGGCCATATTATCTCCAACATAATCATGCGTGCCCAAGTCTGCAATCGGTAGAAAAACCTACTCAATTGACCAAATCTTTACCTGAACGGGGTGTTTGCGCATGCTAAAATTCAAGTTAGCCCCGCCCTTAGATAAGAGATAAGAAATGAACTCTGACCTTGAAAAACTGATCGAGCTGGAAAAAGTCGACCGGGAGATGCTCCGCCTGACCGAGGAGGTCGCGGCCCTGCCTAAGCGTGTGGCCGCCATCGAGGGAAAGCTGGCCGACGACAAGGTCGCAGTTGAAAATGCCAAAGCTGCCATTAAGACGAATGAGGCCAGCCGGCGCAAGCTGGAAGGTGAAATCCAGGGTCACCAACAGAAGATTGTCAAGTATCGGGAGCAATCCTCCAGCGTTAAAACCAACGACGAGTACCGGGCCCTGATGCACGAGGTGGAGTTTGCAGAAAAGCAGATCAGCGGCTGTGAAGACAAGATCCTGGAACTGATGATCACCCTGGAGGCCGAGGAAAAAGCGCTCAAAACAGCCGAAGCCGATTTGAAGATCGAGATGGCCGAAGTAGAGAAAGAAAAAACCGATGCCCGTACCCGCACCGCAGAAGATGAAAAGCTTCTGGCCGAGCTTGCGGTCAAGCGCGACGGCTTGCGTGTCGGTGTCGGCGATAGTGCCTTGGCCCATTACGACCGCGTGATGCGGCAGCGCAAGTCAGCGATTGCCGAAGCCCGGGGTCAAAAGTGCATGGCCTGCTTTGTCATGATTCGTCCGCAAACCTGGGAAGAGCTTCGTCCCAACGAGCAGATCATTACCTGCAGCTCTTGTGGTCGCATCCTGTATTACGATCCAGCGAATGAACCCCCGCCTGAACCGCCAACACCAACGAAAAAGAAATCCAAGGCCCAGACTCCTGCTACCCAGCCGGAGACCGAAACCGAAGCTGCGCCCGCTCCCTAAGCGATTTCCTGTATTCTGCTGCTGATGGCAGCTACCTCTCCTCTGCCCCAAGTCACAATTAATGTGCGCGCCGCTTCCCGGTTGCGCTCCGGCCACGTTTGGGTCTATGAATCCGATATCACCGCCAGAAACGGGGCTGAGTCTGGCTCTCTTGTGCACGTGGTAGATCCTCGCGGCAAGCCTATGGGGTCTGCTCTTTACAGTAGCAGTTCACAAATCGTGCTGCGCCTGCTCACCCGCGAACTGCTGCGTTCGGAAGACGAGTTGTTGCAGCTCACCGCAGAGCGTCTCTCTGAGGCAATTGCCTGGCGAAGCCGCGTTGTAGAAGGCTCAAATGCTTATCGGGTGGTCTTCAGCGAGGCCGACCGGCTGCCTGGCCTGATCATCGATCGTTACCATGACATATTCACCTTTCAGCTTCTTACCCAGGCCTGGGACAAGCCGGAACGCAAGCGCGCTGTTCTTGAATTGCTCCGGAAACTCGCCGGTGCGGAACACATTGTGGAACGCGTCGATGACCGGATTCGTGAACTGGAACAACTGCCGCCGCTCGCATCCAGCGTGGTTCACGGCAACCAAAGCGCCACTGTTTTCGCCATGAATGGTGTTCAATTTCACTATGACTCCCACGGTGGACAGAAGACTGGAGCCTTTCTCGACCAGAGAGAGAATTACGCAGCAGCCGCCCGCTACGCGCGGGGAGAAGCGCTCGACGTCTGTACCTACCAGGGTGGTTTTGCTCTCCATCTGGCCCGGTCCTGCGAGAGGGTCACGGCCATTGACATCTCCCGCGAAGCCCTGGAGGTCGCCGAACAGAACGAAAAGCTGAATGCATCAGCCAACCGCAATGAAATTGAATGGATGGAGGCCAACGCTTTTGATCTGCTCAAAGATTATGCAGCCGCTGGCAGGCAGTACGACGTCATAGTCCTCGATCCCCCGGCCTTCGCCAAGTCCAAACGTAACCTCGAGCCGGCCCTGCGTGGGTATAAGGAATTGAATCTTCGGGCGCTGAAGATGCTGCGTCCGGGAGGCATTCTGGTCACTTGTTCCTGCTCCTTTCACGTCAGTGAGCCCGATTTCCTGGAGGTACTTACCTCGGCTGCTCAGGATGCTCATCGGTCCGTCAAGGTCCTGGGAAAGCGGGGCCAAGCCAAAGATCACCCTATCCTGCTCGGGGTTCCTGAGACGCATTACCTCAAATGTGTGATCTGTTATTGCCTATAATATATTGAAAAATAAGGCGATATATTTTTTGCTCATACTTGACAATAAGCAACTCATATTTTATACTGTGATTGTACTAAATTGCTGTATCGAATGCAGCAGATACTTTAAGTTCATTTGGAGGAACTAGCACCATGACGATGATTACCCGAATTGATCCTTTCCGCGAACTGGCCAGCCTGTTCGAGAATTTCGCCGAAGTGGGCGGCAAAGAGCAGCTCACGGCAGGCACCTTCGTTCCGCCGGTGGACGTGTACGAGGATGAGCATACCCTGGTGCTCAAGCTCGAAGTCCCGGGTGTAAATGAAGACGACCTGGATGTCCAGGTGGAAAACAATACGCTCACGGTAAAAGGCGAGCGGAAATTCGAGAAGGACGAGAAGGAAGAGAATTTCCATCGCATTGAGCGCCGCTATGGTTCTTTCGTGCGCACCTTCCGTCTGCCCAATACTCTTGATACCGAGAAAATCGAAGCTGCCTATGACAAAGGCATTCTCAAGATCACGGTAGGCAAGAAGGCCGAAGCCAAGCCCAACAGGATTAAAGTCGGGACCAGCAACGGCCAGAAGACCCTCCAGGGATGAAAATAGCGCACCTTTCGTCTGGAGTGACATCTAAAACGGGAGACTCGGTCTCCCGTTTTACTTTTGAGGTTTACGAAAAATAGGGCATTCTCTTAAAGCACTTGTAAGGAGATAAAAATGGCAATCCGTTGGGAGAAATTCACGGTCAAATCGCAGGAGGCAATTCAGCAGGCGAATGACATCGCCTCGCAAAATGGCAATCCCGAGCTGCTGCCCATCCATATACTGGCTGCCTTGCTGCAAGACCGCGAAGGCATTGTTGTGCCTGTGCTCTCCAAACTGGGGGCCAACCCAGGCAGCATCGAGGCGGAAACGATGGAGCGCATCGGCCGCTTGCCCAAGGTTTCCGGAGGTGGCGTGCAGCAGGCCCACCTTGCTCCTGCCGGCCAGAAAGTGCTGGATCAGGCATTCAAAGAGGCCGAGCGATTCAAGGATGAGTATGTCTCCACGGAACATATTCTGCTGGCTATGGCCCGGGAAAAAGACAAGGGCAACGAGGCGCAGCAAGTCCTCTCTGCGGCCGGGGCCACCCATGACGCTATTCTAAAGGCCCTCACCTCGATTCGCGGCTCGCAACGCGTGACCGACCAAAATCCTGAGGGTAAATACCAGGCGCTGGAACGGTATGCCAAAGATCTTACCGAACTGGCCCGGCGAGGCAAACTCGATCCAGTGATCGGGCGCGATGAAGAGATACGCCGCCTTGTCCAGGTGCTCTCTCGCCGCACTAAAAACAATCCGGTATTGATCGGTGAGCCGGGTGTTGGCAAAACCGCCATTGTTGAGGGCTTGGCGCAACGCATCATCTCTGGAGACGTTCCGGAGATACTCAAGAACAAGCGGGTCGTTTCATTGGACCTCGGTTCCATGCTGGCCGGGGCCAAATACCGCGGCGAATTTGAAGACCGGCTGAAGGCCGTCCTCAAAGAAATTCAGGACTCAAACGGCCAAATTGTCCTTTTCATCGATGAGCTTCATACCTTGGTGGGTGCTGGGGCCGCTGAAGGCGCAATCGATGCCAGCAACATGCTCAAACCTGCTCTGGCCCGAGGCGAACTGCGCGCCATCGGCGCAACCACGCTCAATGAATATCGCAAATACATTGAAAAAGATGCGGCCCTGGAGCGGCGCTTCCAGCCTGTCTTTGTGGGTGAGCCGAATGTGGAAGATACCATCTCGATTTTGCGCGGGCTCAAGGAGCGCTACGAGGTCCATCATGGAGTCCGTATTAAGGATTCCGCCATTGTGGCTGCGGCCACCCTCTCGCACCGCTACATCTCCGACCGCTTTCTCCCCGACAAGGCCATTGATCTGATTGACGAGGCGGCCGCATCGCTGCGTATCCAGATCGACTCTATGCCGACCGAGATTGACCAGCTTGAACGCAAAGCCACGCAACTGGAGATCGAAAAACAGGCGCTGAAGAAAGAAGACGATCTGAATTCGCGCGATCGTTTAGCGGCAGTAGAACGCGAACTGGCGGAGATAAGGGAGCAATCCAACGCGCTTAAGGCCCGCTGGAAGCAGGAAAAAGAAGAGATCACCCGGGTTCGCCATCTCAAGGAGCGTATCGAGCAGTTGAAGATCGAGGAGCAGCAGGCGGAGCGCAAAGGAGATCTGGAGCGGGTCGCGGCCATTCGTTATGGTGAACTGCGTCAAGCCGAGGAGGAGTTGAGCAGACTCAACGCCGAGATGGACGGCAATCGCAACCAGTCCCGCATGTTGAAAGAAGAGGTCGACGAGGAAGATGTGGCCAAGATTGTTTCCAAATGGACCGGCATCCCTGTCTCCAAGATGCTGGAAGGCGAGGTCAAGAAACTGGTTCGTATGGAAGAGCGCCTGCGTCAGCGTGTTGTCGGGCAGGAGCTGCCGTTGTCCCGAGTGTCCAACGCAATCCGGCGTTCACGCGCTGGGTTGAGCGACCCCAACAGACCAATCGGTTCGTTTATTTTTTTGGGCCCAACCGGTGTTGGAAAAACCGAACTGGCCCGGGCTTTGGCCGAATTCCTGTTTGACGATGAGCATGCCATGGTGCGGATCGACATGTCGGAATACATGGAGAAGCATGCCGTGGCCAGGTTGATCGGCGCTCCTCCGGGCTATGTCGGCCATGACGAAGGCGGGCAACTCACGGAGGCGGTGCGTCGCCGGCCTTACTGCGTGATCCTGTTCGATGAAATCGAGAAGGCCCATCCGGATGTGTTCAACATCCTGCTCCAGATTCTCGACGACGGCCGTTTGACCGACTCCAAAGGCCGTACCGTGCATTTCAAGAATGCGGTGATTATCATGACTTCCAATATTGGCGCCAGTTATTTGCAGGCTGAAGGCGTCAGTTCGCCCGAAGCCTTTGCCGAGGCCACCGAGCATGTTATGGAAGCCATGCGGCAGCATTTCCGTCCTGAATTCCTGAACCGGGTGGATGACATCATTGTGTTCAGCCCGCTGGGAGAAGAGCAGCTCACCCACATCATTGAGCTGCGGCTGGATGATCTGCGCAAGCTGATTGCCGAGCGCAAGATTACGATTGAGCTTACGGCGGCGGCCAAAGAGCTGTTGTTCCTGGAAGGCTACGACCGGGCATTCGGTGCTCGTCCGCTGAAGCGAGCGATTCAGCGGCTGATTCAAGACCCGCTGGCGCTGAAGATACTGGAAGGCGAAGTCCTGCACGGCGATCATGTCGTCATCGACGCCGATGTTCCCAAGCGTCAGATGACATTCACGGTAAGCCGTCATCAAACTCAAGAACCGGCCCGCGCGAGTCGAACAAGATAGCTTTCTTTCCGAAATCCCGAGCCCGCAAAGCGGGAGAAGGGATCCCTATAAGCAACGACCATGTCGGATGCCGTGAGCATTTCCAGGGGTGTGCACCAACTCCGAAACCGAATGCTGACGAGCTATCTGCTGAGTGCTTCCCCCTGCCAACCCGTTGAATTCTGAAGACGTCTTACTTCAGAAAGGGGGAGCGATGGCAACCAGCTCACGTTCTGCAAAGAGATCCAATTCCAGTGGTGGCAAAAAGAAATCCAGCAGGCGCAAATACAGCAAGAAAGCGGGCGAGGAGGTTCGCACAGAGATGCACCACATGCGCTCCCGCAAGCACAAGATCAAGAACCGCACGCAAGCCATTGCCATTGGTCTTTCCAAGGCCCGGCAAAAGGGCGCCAAGGTACCCAGAAAAAAAGCCGCATAACTCAAAATCTTGCTGCCGCGAGTGCTTGGTCGTTTTGTGTGTATCAAGACTTATGGACGAAAAATAACCGCAGGCACACAGGAAATCGATGTCATCCTGGAGCGTAGCGAAGGAACTGCTCCGCCGCACTTTAAGGTACAGGAGAACGCTCTTGACCGAGTTGACGGCTACCGAGCCAGCTTTTTGCTGTGCTTGTCTGCGTCCAGAGAGTTCACCGTTTTCAAACAGGACGCCGGAAATAGCATCACTCTATTTTTCTTTTTTTGATTTTGATTCCGCCTTTGACTCGGATTTCGATTCTGCTTTCGCGTCAGACTTGGATTCAGATTTCTTGGGCTCTGACTTTTCCGTTACAGTGGAAGCGGAGCCGTCTTTCTGGGATGAGCTGGAATCAGAACTGCCTGAGTCGCCGGACGCTCCCTTGCGAGCATAATCGGTAACATAAAATCCGCTGCCTTTGAACTGCACCGACGGTGCTGAGAGGAGCTGCTCAACCGGCCCGCCGCATTCCGGGCACTTCTTGACCCGTGAATCCGAGAATTTCTGGTGTATTTTTTCAAACCGGTGCTTGCATTTCTTGCACTGATATTCATAGATGGGCACTGGAGATAACCTTATACATCGGAAGTTGTTGCCTCGATTGTATGGGCATCTCTAAAAATGCGTCAATCAAGCAGCGAAAACACGCAGGGCAGATCTACAAGGGCCGAGAATTAGGGGGTGAATTTTTCTCTGCTCCTGGGGATGAATACTCTTACAATGAAAGAGACATACCTGCGTCATCCGCGATGACGTTAAAAACTCGTGGCCTTCACCTCTATGGCCAATCTCCATCCAAATCATGATGAAAACCAGAACTGCCAAAAACTTAGAAGTTTCCAATTGAATATTACCAATTCTTCAATACCCCTCCCCCCTTGGAGATACGCCAAGGATACCGTAAGGATACTTTGATCCGGAAAGACCTTTGCAATCACTAATAAAGCACCGTCCTTGTGATGGGGCCGGTTTTGCCCCTGATGCTATGCTGAGATTCGTTTCCGGCTTGTGCGCAAATGACTGAAGAAAAAAGAAAAGGCGTACTGTACGTTGTAGCTACTCCCATTGGCAATCTGGAAGACATCACCTATCGCGCAGTCCGCATTTTGCAAGAGGTGGAGCTGATTGCCTGCGAGGACACGCGCCACGCGCGCAAGCTGCTGGAACACTATGAAATTAAGAAACCAACGGTCAGCTATCACGAACACAACGAACTGGAGCGCGCTCGGGAATTGGTGGCGAAACTTGCGGAGGGCTGCTCCATTGCCCTGGTTTCGGATGCTGGTATGCCGGGCATCTCTGATCCGGGATATCGTGTTGTCAAGCTGGCCATTGAGGAAGGCATTTCCGTGGTCCCGGTTCCGGGAGCTTCGGCCCTGGTTTCTGCCCTGGCAGCCAGCGGCCTACCCACGGATGCCTTTGAGTTTCGAGGCTTCCTTCCCGCCAAATCCGGCCAGAGGCGTACCGTACTGGAAACCTTACAAGGAACTCAACACACAGTTGTCTTTTACGAAGCGCCCCATAGAATTCTTGAATCGTTGCAGGAGATCGTCCGGCTCCTTGGTCCGCAGCGGCCGGTAGTGATTGCGCGTGAGCTCACTAAGATCCATGAAGAATTTATCCGTGGCGCCGCAGGAGAAGTTCTGGAGAGTTTAGCCGCGCGCGAATTAAAGGGGGAAATTACTCTGCTGATTGGTAAAAGTGAAAGCCTGCAAGCCCCTGCGGATTCCGCGCCAGATCTGGCAACCAGAATGGAACAGATGATGCAGCACGGAATGGATGAAAAATCAGCACTGAAAACCCTTGCTAAAGAGCAACGCCTCTCCAAAAGCGAGTTGTACAGGGAAATACAGCGCAGCAAGGCCGCAGCCAAACCAAAACCTTTGAAACAAGGAGGAACAGAGTAAGGCTGCAGCCAACCCTTACCGAGGATTTATTGGATGCATGCGACCAGGCGATGCCATTGTAGGTTGCAAGAATGAACCACTCTTGGGGCGATGTCTTACCCTGAACGATGATGCAGTGCCGAAGGCACGTTAGAGAGTAGACCCGCACGTCAGTGCGGGGTGGAGTGAGAAGAAATCGCCAGAGTCGCCAAAGGCGACGGCACATTCTGTAAAATGCCACACGCTTGCGTTGCTCGGCGAGGGCCGATCACCCGATGCCCCGATCACCGGATCACCCGATTCTTCACGATCCTGATGTATGGTCATGGACGATGCGCCAGCCGCCCTGCATCCGTTTGAAAATCAGAGTAAACAGGCCGCCAGGCGTTTTGCCATCGGACATAGTGAGTTGCCATCTGCCTGTTACCACTGCGGCCCGGTTGCTCAGCAGGTCAATATTCAGGTCCTGAAATTCAAGCTGGCCCATCTCTTTGCCTTGGCCTTTATAGTTCCGCTGATAACGTTGCAATGTGGCCTCCCAGCCTTTGGTAACCGCTGTGCCGGAAAAAAAGGTAAGATCAGGAGCATGCCAATAGCCCGCCATGTAACCTTGCAGGTTGCCGCTGTTCCAGGCCTCAGCTTGTGAAACCAGGACGTGCTTGATGCCCTCCTCGGCCTCCGCCCGCATTTGCTCTTCAGTGGGCTGTTGTTCCCCGGTCTGGGGCTGGTTCTGCGGTTGAGTGGCCGGCGGCGTCGGGTTGGGCTGCTGCGACCCCCGTTTTGGAGTCTGGGTAATGACCAAAACGGGAACAAGTAAAGAGAAAAAGACCAGTAGTTTTCTATACATAGCGGCATTTTAGCTCTTGTATTAAATTCTGAGTAATTTTTGAGCGCCCAGCCGGCATCTAAGGTAAAACAGTGTAGGCATCCAGTAAGAGCTTTGCGTTGACCAATTGGCAGAATTGCGGTATTTTTCGCTCACTGGGAATTCTGTTTCTTTTGGAGCGATTTTCGGCGCAAGATAGTCATGACTTTTGTCTCCCCCAAGACCTGAAAGTCAGGCTTTATTCGGTCGTAGGACAGCACCCTCATGTCCATTCAAAGAGTCGGTAGATACGAGATCGTCAGCGAGCTTGGGCGTGGCGCTATGGGCTTGGTTTATAAGGCCTTGGACCCGACCATAGGGCGGACTGTTGCCCTGAAGACCATGCGGTTGGATGTGCATGGGCTCGAAACAGAAGACATGCTGCGGCGTTTCAAGAACGAGGCCCGGGCAGCGGGACTTCTGAATCATCCCAACATCGTCACTATCTACGATGCCGGTGAGCACGAAGGCATTTTCTATATCGCGATGGAATTCATCGAAGGGATAACCCTCCATGCCCTCTTGGCCGAGCGGCGTGTTCTGCCCACCGACGAGATCATTCAGTTTTCCGAGCAGATATGCCGGGGTCTGGATTACGCCCATTCGAACGGAATCGTCCATCGCGATATAAAGCCCGCCAACCTCATGATCACAGCCAACGGGACAGTAAAGATCATGGACTTTGGCATTGCCAAAGCTGGAGGAGGAGTCACCAATACCGGCCAAGTCCTGGGGACCCCCAACTATATGTCGCCAGAGCAGGTGAAGGGGAAAACGCTGGACGGGCGCTCCGACTTCTTCAGCTTCGGCGTGATTCTCTATGAAATGATCACCGGCGAGAAACCTTTTGTCGGACAGAACGTCACCACCATCATCTACAAGATCGTCAATGAGAGTCCCATTGCGCCCCGCGACCTGGATGTGACGGTGCATCCCGGATTGAGTTCGGTCGTAACCAAAGTGCTGGCCAAGGCCCCGGATGATCGCTATCAGACCGGCGCGGATCTGGTGCGCGATCTGGAAAACTACAAATCCATCGGATCGAACCTGGGAGCAACTGCTGTGCTCTCCATGGCCGCGGCCGGCCAGGGAGATAACACCTTGGTGCTCTCGGCTACGGCCACCTTGCCGGATGCCGGGGCCACGGTCAGAATGAGCGCCGGCGGCGCGGCGGTCGCAGCTTCCCCCGCTAAGGCCCCGGAGAAGCCCAGAGCTATAGAAAAGCCCGGTACTACCGTTATTGAGAATGGCAAAATCAAAGTGTTTGTCGGCATCGTGGTGGCAGTATTCCTGATCGCTGCGGCCATTGGCGGGTACGGCGTTTATCAACATCGCTCTGCCGTTAAATTGGAGGCCAGCGCAAAAGCCAAATTAGAGCTGGACCAAAAGGTCATGGCGTTAACTCCGCAACCGACGGTCCCTCCTCCTATCCCCGACCCAACTCCGGAGGCCGATACCGCCACAACCCAGCCTGGGCAAACACCGGAAAAGCCCAAGCACATCAAGGCTTCCAGCTCTCCGAACCAGGTTTTTAGCCATCAGGCTGAGTTGAAACTGGGCTCTACTCCCGATGGGGCTAAAGTGGAGGTTGACGGCTGGAGTGAACCCGATTGGATAACGCCTTTTAAGGCCTCACACCTGGCCGCCGGAAATCACACTGTTGTTTTCACCAAGGCTGGTTACATCGAGGAGACGCGCAAAGTAGATGTCGCGGCGGGCAAAAGCCTGGCAGTGAGCGTGCAACTCAATCCCAATGTCCCTGCCGTCTCTTCCGTGGCGGTCAGCAGCACGCCTACCGGCGCCAATATCTGGGTTGACGGCAAGGACACTGGCAAAACTACTCCTGCACAAATCACTTTGGAAAAAGGCCAACACCAAGTCCTGCTCCGCAAGCAGGGTTTCAAAGATGTATCGACGACTGAAGTCCTGGCGGAAGGTCAAACGCTGAATTATTCACCGGTGCTGCTGGCCCTGGCGCAACCAGCCTGGGATATGGAAACTGAAGCGCATCAGGGCAACTGGTTGAAGCGGGCGTTTGGCGGCGAGACGATTCCTGAAGGCAAAGGGCTCGTCCACATCCGCACTCTTCCCAAAGGGGCTCAGATTGTAGTGAACGGACATCTGGCCACGAAGAAGACCGATGTGCATTGGCCGGTCGAACCGGGCACTTACGATATTGAGTTACGCCTGGATGGCTATAAACCCGTCCATCGCACCATCCAGGTAGAAAAAGGCAAACTCAAGAACGTGGACGAAATTCTTCAGAAACAGTGAACTCATGTCGCGGCTGATCATCTCGTCGCCCGATGGTAAAAAGGGCATTCTGGAACTCAACAAGCCGGTTATTACCATTGGCCGGGGTAATGCCAATGACCTGGTGCTGAATGACAGCAGCGTCAGCCGCTTCCACGCAGTCGTAAAACTTAGGGAAAATGCTGTTGTCATCGCCGACCGGGGTAGCACCAACGGTGTAGTGCTCGACGGCCAAAAGATTATTCAGGAAACGGAACTCAAAAACGGCGATGTCGCCGTCCTGGGTCTTTACGAGCTTCGGCTTGAGCATGTGGATGAAAAAGGAATCTTCGTCCGCAAAGCGGAGTTCCCTTCTACCATCAATCAGATCATTCGCGGCGGCGGCGAACGCCCGTCTGGCCCCCCCGACAGTCAGGATATTGAGATGCAGGAGTCCGGCAGCGGGCGGGCTGATCTGGTGAACCGGCTCAAGAGGCTGGAGCGGGAAAACTACTTGCTGACTGTGCTTTATGACGCTGGTAAAGCCTTGAACTCCAAGCTCTCGATGGATGACATCAGCGAGCAGGTAGCTTCTCTGGCCCTGCGCATCGAAGGTGTGGAGCGTGGCTTTGTCATGTACTTTGACGAGTCCGGAGAGATTTCACGACAAAGCGAGGTCCGTTACCGCAACCCGCAGAGCCCCACCAATCAGCCCATCATCCTCAGCAAGAGCGTTCTGGATGTGATCCGCAAAGAACAGCTCCCCATTTTGATTGATGACGTCAGCGCCGACGAGCGCTTCAGCGGCAGCGAAAGCATCAAGATCTCCGGTCTGCGTTCCGCTATGTGCGCTCCCCTGGTCGGTACCAACCGGCTGTTTGGAATCCTGTACGTCGATAACCTCGAAAGGACCTCTGCATTTTCCCAGGAAGAGCTGAATGTATTTGCCCTGGTCGCGGCCCAGGCGGGCGCCGCCATTGATAACGCCATGGCCCACCAGAAAATCGCCCAGCAGGCATTGCAGCGGTCGGCCCTGGAAAGATTTCTTTCCCCCGAAGTCGCGGAGATGGTGGTGGCCAATCCTGATATTCGGCTCGGCGGCGTCAATCAAAAAGTTAGCGTGATGTTTGCCGATATTCGTGGCTTCACCCCCATGAGCGAGAACATGGGGCCGGAGCAGGTAGTCGAGATTTTGAACGAGTATTTCACGCGAGTCACGGATGTGATCTTCGACTACGGCGGCACCTTGGATAAATACATCGGCGATGCCGTGATGGCCGTCTTTGGGGCGCCTATCGCCAAGGGAAAGGATGCTGCTCAATGCGTGAATGCTGCCATTCAGATCCAGCGGCTTCTGATTGAGTTGAATCGCGACGCGGCTGCGCGCCAATGGCCGGAACTTCGTGTTGGAATCGGGATCAATACAGGCATCGTCACGGCAGGAAACATAGGCTCGCCCCGCAGGATTGATTACACCGTGATCGGAGACACTGTGAATACCGCCTCACGTCTCATGTCCAATGCAGCCGGAGGCCAGATCCTGATTTCGCAGTCCACTGCAGATGAAATAGGCGACAGCTTTAACTTAGTGCGGCTTCCCCCGTTGATGCTCAAAGGCCGTTCTGAACCGGTGCAGGTTTTCAACGTGACCTGGGAGGAATCTACCGTTCCTCCCGCCACCAGAAAGCGAGACCGCAGCCAGGGCGCAGGTCAATCTAACTAGCCCTTTGATGTTCCTCCGAACAGCAATTACAAATTACAAGTTAGAAAATCAGAAATTACAATTTCTATTTGGGCCTGCTGGCGCCACCCTTCTTTGTTTTTCCTGTGCTCCCGGTCACATGATGGGCAATGATCAGCTCTTTGACCTTATCGTAGGTGGCCTGAGGAATAATCTTGCGCCGCACCAGATCGTCTTTCCGGTTATAGGGTCGTCCATCGATGATTTTTTGAGAATAGGCATCGCCAATACCAGGCAGGGCCTTTAACTCGTCTTTGCTGGCCGAGTTGATGTCAACCTTGTCGTTATTGGCCGCGCTCGTATAGGCAGCGCTTACCGTCGTCCTGGTCACCAAAGAGCTGGAGCTTTGTGGTCCCTGGGCGCTCAACGCAGCCGTAAACAGCATGGCTAAGCAAAGCATCGCCATCAAACGGGTGAAATGTTTCCGAACCATAAAAACCTCCTTCAAGAGGAAAGTGGACTAAGTGTTTACTGCGATAGTCTACTTCAATGGAGGTGTTGGTAAGGCCGAGGCATCGAATCGGCGCATACCCGAGATTGTTATTGATATTCTGCCTGATCTTTGTCTATGAAAGAAAACCGGGGAAGATGTGCATGCTTAAGGGCTTTGGCGTTCCTCTGCTTCCTTCAGTTCCCCTGTATTGCTAACAATCAGATTCGTGCCAGGCCGCAAAGGATTTTACAAAGATTTTCTTTGCTTTTCCTTCGTGTCCTTCGTCTTTAACTTCGTGTTCCTTCGTGGTTAAGGGTTTTGGGTTTCCTCTGCTTCCTCTGTTCCTCCGTGTTTCAAAGGTTTTGTTTTGGTTGCGGCTCTGCCGCGCTGTGTTTCAAAGGTTTTGTTTTCGGTCGCGGCCTGCCGCGCAGCGCAAATCAGCAGCAAATTGGCCTGATTTGCATTATGGAACTACTCAGGCTGGCTTACGCTTGGAGTCCGTTTTGGTCTCCCATGCCCGCTTCGGTCGCTGCGATTCAGGAACATCGTTGCCTTGAACGCGATCATAAACATAACGATCGCTCACTGTGCCCAGAGACTCGTTATAGAGACTGACTTGACCCATCGCCTCGCGCAGCTCTTCAGAAAACTGATGAATGGCCTTCAGGTGATCAGCGGTGGCAGGAACTTCGGTCTTTGTGGTTTTCAAGAACTTCTGGTAGCCCTTGTCAACCAGGCGGGAGATCTCACCACCAATCAGATAACCGGGCTTGGCAAAGAGACGTGCTGTGTCGTCAGGCGCCTTCTCGATCGCAGCCGAGCAACCAAGTTTTTTGAGAAAGACGCGGTTCTGTGTCCCGGGAGCATCCAGAATGCCAAAACCATTTTCTCGAAGCCAGCTTACAACTTCCTCGTATGTGCGTTCCTTTGTCTTCTTTGTCATGGTTCACCTGCCGCGATTCGATACCCGGTTGGCTTAAATCGTTGCCCTAGGGTTTAAAGTGATCCGATAATGTCGCACAATCAGGGGACTGAGGGCAACATTACTGTTGTGCAGTAAGGTTCTCCCTTGCGTCTCGTTAGAGGTATCTCATAGCAGGTCTTACTGGATGCTGATTGAAGAAAGTTCTAATCAGCGTCATCAGCGGTAAGATTTGATGTCCATTGCGCCCATTGCGGTAAAACTTCTAATATCTTTTTCCAATTGAGCAATTTCACTTTTACCTGCATAATCTCTGCTACCACTCCCGTATATTTCCATAGGAGAAATCCGCCCGTGCACCGAATTGTTATTGTCTGGTTGTTGACTTCCATCTCTTTCGTTGGCTGGTCCCACGCTCAGCTCAAGACCAGACCGCAGCAACAGCAGTCGGCGGAGGCGGAGCCATCTCCAGGTGCGAAGGCGAACAACGATCCGCTCTATTTGAAACTTCGTCACATCGGTCTTCAGCAAGAAGCCATTCGCGTGAAGGAGTTCACGCTGAAGCGGGATACCGGGACCTTCATTTTCAAGAGTGGGGCTTTTCATTTGCTGGAGCCTGTCAATGGCAAGATTACGGGCGCGGTGTTTACCGGGGATGCCAGCTTTACTCTTGAGCCTCCGATCGAAGTAGAACGGCGCTACCTGTCCATCCTTACTAAAAACCAGCCCTTTGCGGAGGAATTCTCAAGCGCTGTTTTCCGGTTCACCGACGGTACCGAAGAAGAGATCAGGAAGGCCGCTGCCAATGACGCTGGTCCGGTTTCCGGCGATCCCAATGGCCTCTTTTCTGAGATTCAGCAGCAACTTCGCAAGAAGCTCAAAGAAAATCTTGATGTCCGTCTATTGGAGGATGTGATCAGCAGCGGGCCGGGTGGGAAATTCATTGCTTTCATCAAAGGGAAGAAATTCAGTGACAAAGAGATCTTCGATGTTGATCCCCACGGTGTTGTTTCCTACTCCCCTGTGGTCCCATTGCAACCACAGGAGCCTTTTTCATTGGCTCCGGAAGAAGTTGCGCTGATGCTTTGGGACCCTGGCCACGAGGGCACATGGGCCGCATTCCACTATGCAATTGAATACGCCACCCATAAGGCCAATGGTGACGAGCAAACTCAAGCGTTTAATATTCGGCATCAGAAGCTGGATACCTCCATCGACAAACATGCGTACCTGAAAGGGACGGCCGAGACCACGATTACGGCACTCCAGGACGGCGTGCGCGTGTTGCCGTTTCTTCTTTTTTCGTCCCTGCGTGTGGAATCCGTGATTGGCGAAGACCACCAGCAGCTATCGTTTATTCAGGAAAACAAACTTGAGGACGCCGACTTTGCCGTTATTCTCCCCAAAGAGCTGAAGAAAGGCCAGAGTTACTCAATTACCACCAGGTATAGCGGCAAGGATGCTGTTCTCGATGAAGGCGGCGGCAATTATCTCCCTGTGGCTCGGAGCACTTGGTATCCAGGTCTTGACTTTGGCCAGTACACAACTTATGAGATGACCTTTCATATTCCCAAGGGGATGAAGATCGCAGCTACAGGAAAGAAACTTAAAGAGATTGACGAAGGCGATGAAAACGTCACTGAATGGGTCTCCGAGGTGGCTCAGGGAGTTGCCGGCTTCAATTTTGGAAAATTTAAGCGTGAGGAAGGGAAGCCCTCCAAACAGGGCTATGTTGTGGAAACCTATGCCAACCCGCAACCTCCCTCGGAATTGAATGGCCTCGTAGGAGCTGGAGGCGACTCGACAGTCAGCATGTCTGAAGATAGCGTGGCGATGCCCATGAGTGAAGCTAACGCGCTGGGCACGATGAGCACCTTGGACATGATGAAAAAGGCCATGATGGAAGGCCAAGTGGCGCTTGGCATCTACACCAACTACTTTGGCGAGTCTCCGTATAAACGGTTGGCGATGACGCAGCAGACCGCTGCCGAATTTGGACAATCATGGCCTGGCCTTATCTATCTGCCCATTACCTATTTTCTCGACTCCACCGCCCGTAAAGCCTTTGGTCAATCTGCCGATCCGCGTGGATACTTCACCGTAGTAGGACCCCATGAGATCGCTCATCAATGGTGGGGCCACATGGTGGGATGGAGTTCCTACCGTGACCAGTGGATGAGTGAAGGATTCGCGGATATGTCGGCCTCGATTTTTATTCAGCTCGTCCAATCGCAAAAGAATCTGAATGTGTATCACAAATTCTGGGCCGACGAGCGATGGGCCCTCAACCAGCAGGACGAACGGCATAAGAGGGCCTATGAACTTGGCCCTGTTACGCTCGGCTATCGGCTGTCGAATGCCAAGAGCGGCAACTACGTGCCCGTCTATTTGATCTACCCCAAAGGCGCATATATTCTCCAGATGGTGCGATACATGTTGCGAAATGAGCAATCGAATGATCCGGATGTCACTTTTAAGGCCATGATGCATGAATTCACCAGGACGTATGCCAACCGCGCTGCGAGCACAGAGGATTTCAAGGCTGTCCTGGAAAAATATATGACCCCGGAAATGGACCTTGGCGGGAACCGCAAAATGGACTGGTTCTTTGATGAATATGTTTATGGCACCGAGTATCCCAAGTACAAATTTGAGCACTCGTTCAAAAACGATGCCAACGGCGATACCGTCGTGCATTTCAAACTGTCCCAGTCCAATGTCAGCGAGAGCTTCCGCATGTTAGTTCCGCTTTATTTGGAAATGAGTGATGGCCGGGTGATCCGCATGGGAGGCGCTCGCCTGGCGGGGAACAGAACGATTGAACAGGACTATCCCCTGAAAGGGCTGAAAGACAAGCCTAAACGAGTTGTGGCCGCCTACTACGATGATGTTCTCGGGGATATTGAGAGCAAATAGTTATTGGAAACAGTAGCTGCTTGAGCTAGGTCCGGCAGCTCTGTTTTGCAATAGACTTGTTTTCTATCGAGCAATTCTGTCTGTACTTGCATAGTTCATGCGCAACACCCATGGGGTTTGCTGGAAGAGGAGCTTTCAATGCGACGTTTTATAGCTTATTTAGCGATTGTTACCTTTGTTATCGGAATGTCGAACGCCCAGCTCAAGACACGGCCGCAGCAGCAACAGCAGCAGGCGGGGGAAGAACCGACCCCTGGAGCTTTGGCAAATAATGACGCGTTCTATCAAAAACTTCGCCATATTGGTCTTCAACAGGAAACCATTCACGTCAAGGACTTCACGCTGAAGCGGGATGTCGGGACATTTGTTTTCAAGAGTGGGGCCTTTCGTTTGCTTGAGCCGGTGAACGGCAAAATCACAGGCGCTGTCTTTACGGGAGATGCCAGCCTTAGCCTGACGCCTCCTATTGAAGTAGAGAAGCGTTACCTCTCTACTCTGACCAAGGGGCAGCCTTTCGAGGAGGAATTTGCCGGCGCTGTTTTCCGGTTCACCGATGGCAGCGAAGAAGAGATAAAGGCGGCGGCGGTCAAGGATGCCGGGGCTGCTTCCGGCGATCCCAATGGCCTCTTATCTGACATTCAGCAGCAACTCAGAAAAAGACTGAAAGGAAATCTCGATGCCCGGTTGCTAGAGGATGTTTTGAGCTCACAGCCAGGCGGAAAGTTTGTGGCATTCATTAAAGGAAAGCAATACAGCGACCGGCTTATTTTTGACGTCGATCCCCACGGCGTGGTTTCTTACAGGCCGGTCCTGGCACAACAGTACCAGTCGGCTGCTTCCCTGGTACCCGAAGAAGTTGCATTGACCTGCTGGGACAATGATCGCTATGGCATTTGGGCGTCATTCCACTATGCCATGGAATACGCGGCGGGCAAGGCCAACAGCGATGAGCAGAATGGCTCTTTTGCTGTCCAACACCACAAGCTCGACACCTCCATTGACAAGCGTGGCTATCTGAGCGGAACAGCGCAGGCTACCGTAACCGCCCTGCAGGATGGTGTGCGCGTACTGCCCTTCAGTTTGTTCCCAACGCTTCGGGTACAGACAGTGATCGGCGAAGACCACCGCCAGTTAGCTTTCATCCAAGAGGACAAACTGGAAGATGCCGACTTTGCTGTAATTCTCCCCAAAGAACTCAAGCGAGGAGAGACTTACACCATAACCACCAAGTACGGCGGCAAAGATGCGGTGATCGATGAGGGAGGCGGCAATTATCTGCCCGTGGCCCGGGTTAACTGGTTTCCCAGCCTGGGGTTTAGTCGCTATGCGACCTATGAAATGACCTTCCATGTCCCCAAGGGGCTGAAAATCGTAGCCACTGGAAACAAGCTGAAGGACATTGACGAAGGCGACGAGAATGTCACGGAATGGGCCTCCGTGGTGCCGCAGGGAGTCGCCGGCTTCAACTTGGGGAAATTCAAGCGCGAGGAAGGCAAGCCTTTTCAACAGCCCTATCTTCTCGAGACCTATGCCAATCCCGAGCCTCCAGCTAACCTCAACGGCCTTATAGGGCCGGGAGCAGATAGCGGGGTCGGAGGCGGTGGGATTGGGTCTGGGCCTCGGGGCTTTGGAGGTATGGGCGGCGGCGTTGCGTCACCTATGAGTGAGGCCAGCACGGTTGGCACCATGAGCACCTTGGATTTGATGAAGAAGGCCATGGCGGAAGCCAGGGTCGCAGTCGACATATACACAGAGTATTTTGGGGAAGCCCCATACAAGAAGCTGGCTATGACGCAGCAAACTGCTGCCAATTTCGGCCAATCATGGCCCGGCCTGATCTACCTGCCAATTACATATTTTTTAGACTCCACCGCCCGTAAAGCGTATGGCATGTCCGGCGATGCACGCGGATATTTCACCATAGTTGGCCCGCATGAAATCGCTCATCAGTGGTGGGGTCACCTTGTGGGCTTTAATTCCTACCGCGATCAATGGATGAGCGAAGGATTTGCGGAAATGTCGGCTTCGATCTTCGTCCAGCTGATTCAGTCCCAAAAGAATCTCGACCCATATCACAAATTCTGGGCCGACGAGCGATGGCTTCTCAACCGGGAGGACAATCAGCAGAAAAAGGTGTACGAAGTCGGACCCCTCACTTTGGGAATCAGGCTCATCAATGCCAAGAGTGGCGGCGTCGCCTATCGCGATCTGATCTATCCCAAAGGCGCCTACGTTCTCCAGATGATCCGCTATATGCTTAGGAACGAGAAATCAAACGATCCGGACGTTACCTTTAAAGCCATGATGCACGAATTCACCAAGACCTATGCGAACCGCATCGCCAGCACCGAGGATTTCAAAGCGGTGCTGGAAAAATACATGACTCCGGAGATGAATCTGGGCGGCAACCATAAGATGGATTGGTTCTTCGATGAGTATGTTTACGGGACAGATTATCCCAAATACAAATTCGAGCACTCATTCAGCAATGATGCCGGCGGCGATGTAGTGGTCCATTTCAAACTGTCCCAATCCAACGTCAGCGATAACTTTCGCATGCTCATCCCGCTTTATGTGGAGATGAATGATGGCCGGGTGATCCGCATGGGTGGCGCCCGCCTGGTTGGCAACCACACCATTGAGCAGGACTATCCGCTCAAGGGGCTGAAAGACAAGCCCAAACGGGTAGTGGTTGCTTACTACGATGATGTGCTCGGAGACTTTGAGAGCAAGTAAAAGCTATCTCATTTTATGACGATGCTCTAGGCTATCGAAGACCAGTAACTGCCAATGATCCAACCCCCAAAGGGGGTGGAATAGTTCGAGCCCAGCGCGGAAGCGGTGGGAACGCGTGATATTTACAATCGAGCCCTGGAGGGGCGGCAGATGTTTTTCGATTGCCTCCGCGACATCGCTATTAGTCTGGAAGGTTCATGGCAGCTTAACTGAACAGTATTGGGCTTAAGGTTTGTTTTTCCAAGCAGCAAACAGCCAGCAGCTCTTCTAAAAAATAAAACCGGCGCCTATTCTCCCCCGAGATTTTCGGCGCCGGTTTTAATGTCCTCCGAGACAAGCAGGAGAACTAGGCCGCTCATCTGCAATCGGCCAACCCTGTTCACAGAAAGGATCCTCTGCGAATTGACGCCTTCCAAGATGCCGTGAGGCTGTTATCCAAGTCAATAACAAAGCGACTCAGTGTACTTACTTAGTCGGTAACTAACTAGTGGCGCACACTTCCGCCCAAGTGATGTATACTGGCGCGGATTTAAAGCGGAGTGCGTTTTATTGCTTCATATTTGCTCCGCGAAAAGCTGTGGGGGCAGCTATTCATTCCAGGGTACTGTGGGTCACAAATTTTAGGCTCATAACTTGACCAGCAGCATCCCGGTCAGGAGGTCCGTATGGACCTGTGGTTCATTCGTTTTGTCTTTATCATTGTTGTTGTCGTTGCCTGTTGGAACCTGCAGCCTTTTGAATTGACCGGGGTCAAGGCAATCGCTGCGGGCATCATCATTGGCATCGCCGTGGTGGCGTTTGAAATGCGCCTCCGAATCGTCAGCCTCAAGCGACTGATTGGCGCGGCCATTGGCAGCATCCTCGGCATTCTGGGCGCGTATCTGTTCAGCATAGTTATCCACAACAGCATCATGCACGCGCAAACGCAGAGATTTCTGCAGCTTATGGTCATGCTGCTGATGTCCTATGTGGGCCTGATCGTGGGCGCCAATAAGGGCGATCTGCTGAATCTGGCTGCCCTGGGAGGGATTTTTGGCGCTGAGAAACAGGGACGCAGGTCCTTCAAAATACTCGATACCAGCGTCATTATCGATGGACGCATTGCCGACATAGCGGAAACCGGCTTTCTCGATGGCATTCTCGTGATTCCTCAATTTGTGCTTCGCGAATTGCAATTGGTGGCTGATTCCGCCGACTCCCTCAAGCGCAACCGGGGCCGGCGCGGCCTGGATATCCTTCAGCGCGTACAAAAAATCGCTACGGTCAATGTACAAATTGTGGAAGACGATTTCCCTACCGTCCGCGAAGTGGATCTCAAATTGATTGAGCTGGCCAAAATGTATGAGGCGAAAATCATTACCAATGATTTCAACCTGAACAAAGTGGCCCAATTGCAGGGCGTGGAAGTGCTGAACATTAACGAGTTGGCCAACGCCCTCAAACCGATTGTATTGCCGGGCGAGACCATGCGCGTCTTCATCCTGAAGGAAGGCAAGGAATACAACCAGGGCGTCGCCTATCTGGACGACGGAACTATGGTGGTGGTGGATAATGCCCGCAAGCTGATCGGCAAGAATGTCGACATCGCCGTTACCTCGGTGCTTCAAACTACTGCGGGCAAGATGATTTTCGGCAAATTTGACGAGCGATCACGACCCGTCGAGCGCGTGGAGCCGAGAATAGACAGCAAACATGATTTGCGTAAGGGCCAGCCGATTATTGTTGAACCAGCTTCTCAAACGCAGCCGGAATAGCCCGCTTGGGTCGTGAGCCGCGATCTTTGCTGATGCAGGGAATAGCAAGATCAAGTTTGGTTGGATCTGTCGTTGGAGGAAGCCTTTGTTGGCTTGGAAGAGTTGTTTTCAACACTCAAGCTCCGTCTGCTTGTCTTGACCCTGCTTTGTTCCACACTGTCCAGCGGTCGGCAGACCCAACTCTGTCTTGTGTTCGCGCCCGCGCCACTGGTCCAGGCCGCCCAGACCGGGCATCTGCATGTCCAGGTGTTGGATCAAAATGGTCAACCGCTGCCCTCCGCAGCCATTATTGTTCAGCATGGCAATATCACCGTCTTCTCCGGAGCAACCGATAATTCAGGGAGCATCTCCATCCCCCAGCTCCTTCCGGGAAGTTACAAAGTTGTTGCCAGGAAGCAGGGATTCTATTCTGCCACGGCGGAGAAGGTAGTAATTACCGCAGGGCAGGGCTTTCCTCTGGAGTTTCGCTTACAGCCCGTTCGTACGCACAAAGAAGAGCTTGAAGTCTCTGCTCAATCCTCCCCGATTGATCCCCAGCAGATCTCCAGTACTCAGTCCCTCAATGCTGCGGACATCGCAGATATTCCCTATCCAACCACCCGCGATTACCGCAACATCCTGCGCTTTCTTCCTGGAGTGATCAGTGACAACGGAGGCCAGATCCATATTGCCGGTGGAAGCCAATCGCAGACCCAGGATTATCTCGATAGTTTCGAGGTCAGCAACCCGGCAGGCGGAGGCTTGGGCCTGCGGCTCAATCCTGATGCTCTGCGAAAAATAAGTATTGATAGCAGCAGATATTCAGCCCAGTTTGGCAAGGGTTCAGGAGGTCTGGTTTCCCTGGACACTCAAGATGGAGATAACAAGTTCCGTCTTTCTGGCGCAGATTTTGTCCCAACATTGCAAAGTGTGAAAGGCTTGCACCTGAACAACTGGACGCCGCGCGGCTACTTCTCCGGGCCTGTCGTTCGCAGCAGAGCGTGGTTCATGCTGTCGCATGAAGGGGAAAATGATCTCAACATTATCCGGGAACTGCCCGCTCCCGACGATGCCAACCGGGTCTGGAGGACCTCGGATGAAGCCAAGTTCAAGCTGAGTCTGACTCCTCGTAACACGCTGATGGCTTCTGTCATTGCCAATCTTTTTGATTCGGATCGCGCCGGGATATCTCCATTTAATCCGGCGTCAGCCACGGTAAATCAGGATTCAGGCCTCTATGTCCTTACGCTCAAAGACCAGATCTCGATCGCTAAAGACAGCCTCTTGGAATTTGGCGTGGGCGAGTTTTATTCCCGCAGCACCGAAGTCCCGCAAGGCACAGGCCCGCTTGTGGTGACGCCACTTACGAACCTCGGAAATTTTTATCGCATTTCGCATAACTGGGCTGAGCGGCTGCAAGGCATCTCCAATCTGTACTTGCATCCCATTCGCTGGCATGGCGCCCATCAGCTTGCGTTTGGGGGCCAGTTGGATCGCGTAGCTTATCACCAGCTATTTGTGCGCGGTCCTGTCTTTTTCACTGACGTGAATGGGATCACGGCCCGGCAGGAGTTTTTTCAGAATGTTCCCGCTTTTACCCTGCACTCCGTAGAGTCAAACTCTTACGCGCAGGACCGCTGGTCTCCCATTCAGCGTTTGCTGATTGAGTCCGGCTTGCGTTTTGACCATGACAGCTACATCCAGCGAAGCTTAGTCTCCCCTCGAGTTGCGGGTACGTATCTGCTGCACAAATCCAGTGAAACCAAGCTCAGCGGTGGCGTGGGACTCTATTACGATCGGACCAGTCTTGCCATGTTAAGCCGGCAGTTCCAGGGCTCCCGCACCGATATGTTTTTTGTTTCCGATGGGACGACCCTCGCCCAGCCTCCATTTCAGACTTCTTTTGTGGTTGGCGATCCGCATCGGCTGCTCATGCCCAGGTTTCTTAACTGGAGTGCAGGGATCGAACGAAAGCTGCCTGCCGGCATCTACGCCCGTTTGGATTACCTGAGCAGGACCGGGACCCACGGATGGGCCTACGAAGACCAGTTGAATGGGACCTTCCTCGTGCAAAACAGTAGACAGGACCGTTACAAGGCTGTCCAGATGACCTTGAGAAAAGAGATAAAGCGTGGCTATCCTGTTCTGCTCTCGTACACGCGCTCTTCCGCCCGCACCAATAAATTTTTGGACTTCGGGCCGGATGGCCCCGTTTTTGGAAGTCAGGTAGGCGGGGCCATGCCTTGGGATGCTCCCAATCAACTGGTTTCCTGGGGATTTTTGCCGCTCTTCAAAAAATTCGATCTCGCCTATTCCTTACTCTGGCGCAGCGGCCTTCCCTTTATCGCCGTGGACCATTTCCAACGGATCGTGGCTGGCCCTGATCTTCATCGCTTTCCTGATTTCTTTACCTTGAACCCTGCGGTGGAGCGCAAATTCGGCCTGCGCGGTTATCTGTGGTCACTGCGGGTGGGACTCGACAACGTTACCAACAGCCAGAATCCTGTTTTTGTGAACAACGTCGTCGATTCCGGCGGCTTCCTGGATTTTGCCGGTTTCAGCCATCGGACATTGAATGGCCATATTCGCTTCCTGGGCCGCAAATAGACGTCGACGATTCGAGAACCGTCAGTGTCAGAAGCCTTTGATGATTGTGTGGCAGCGCGGCCAGCCGCAACCAAAAACCTTACCGCGGATCTACGCGGATGTTCGCGGATTGGTTAACGATTTGCCACGATAATGTTTTGTCGAAAATGTTATGCGCCAAACTAACTGTATGTAGAGAGAGAATCGATGTCACCCAGCAGCTAGAAGCCGGCAGCTAGCGGCTCTACATCCGGCGTTGCCGCCAGCAGCGTGCGCGTGTATTCCTGGGTTGGTCTGGATGTGATGTCTTCGGCAGCGCCCACTTCCACGATCTCGCCCTGGCGCATGACCGCGATCCGGTCGCTGAGATAACGCACCACCGGCATAGAGTGAGAAATGAACAGATAAGTGAGTCCAAATTCACTCTGAAGTTTCTTCAGCAGGTTCACAATCTGCGCGCCTACGCTCACGTCCAGTGCTGACACCGGTTCATCACAAACAACAAACCGGGGGCGGAGTATCAGCGCCCGGGCAATGCCAATTCGCTGGCGCTGGCCTCCGGAGAATTCATGGGGATAGCGGCGCAACGCTGCAGCATCGAGCCCCACCGCCTGCATCATCTCTGCCGCTTGTTCATGCAAGGGTGTCTTTTCTGGACGGTCATTTTCTACTGGATGGTTTTCACGAAGCTGGCTTTTACGATGAATTACCAATGGTTCGGTAACAATTTCTTCAATTCTCATCCGGGGATTCAACGATGCAAATGGGTCCTGGAAGATGATCTGCATATTTCGGCGGAGTCGCCGAAGAGCGGCTGAAGAGGCAGTAAAAACATCTTCTTTGTCAAAGCGGACCTCTCCTGAAGTGGGTTCAATCAAGCGGAGAATCATTCGCCCCAGAGTGCTCTTGCCACAGCCTGATTCGCCCACTAAACCTAAGGTTTCTCCAGCGTGGATGTCCAGGGAGACGCCGCTCACGGCCTTTACCTCATGCTTGGCCTTGCCAAATACACCCTCATCCGTGGCGTAGACCTTCGTCAGGTTGCGGATTTCCACGAGAGCCATCGCAATAGACTATAGAACAGGGCACAAAGTTATTAAACACAGCGAGGCATGGCCGCAACCAGTTTTTTACCCCGGACTTGCGCGACTGCAACCCGTGCCTGCGAAATACAACCGCCCACCCATAAGCCGTGTTCCCGCGAAGTGCCCAGTTGCGCTGCTCTCGGTGCCTGATTTAAATGCGTCTGCTCTGACATGATTACCAGGTCACCTGCAGTGCGCGTACAATATATTTTAGGTAGCGTGCGCCATGAAACGTTTCTTGACTATTTCTGGAATCATAGTAGGCGTCCTCTTTTTGCTGGTTCTCCTGGTTCCGTTGTTCATTAATGTAGACAGCTTCCGTCCTGAAGTTGAGGAGAAACTTTCTGCCTCGCTGGGCCGCACCGTCCATATCGGAAAGCTCTCTGCTTCCATTTTGAGTGGCGGGGCCGAAGCCACGGACCTCTCGATCAGCGATGACCCGGCATTTAGCAAAGGCCCGTTTCTAAAAGCCTCTTCTTTGCAGATCGGGTTGAAATGGCTCCCGCTGATTTTTCACCGGCAGCTCAAGGTCAGCTCGCTTACCATAAAAAACCCGGACATCCTGCTCCTGAAAAACAGTGCCGGTCGATGGAACTACTCTAGCCTTGGAAACTCTTCCAGTAAGGCCCGCGCGCAGAAGGAGGCCCCCGACCCGCCTAAACAGGCCTCCGACTTCTCGGTCGACAAGTTTGAAATTCGCGATGGAAAGATCAGAGTAGCGCGGACCACTGGGCACTCTGTGGGCAAAGAACAGGTTTATGAAAAAGTGAATGTGCTTGCTCGGAATATTTCCTCTGACTCGGTGATGCCCTTCACGCTGAGCGCTGTGACTCCCGGAGGCGGAGCTCTGGATCTTGAAGGACAGGCAGGTCCGTTGAACAGCGAAGATTCGGCCAAGACCCCCTTGGATGCCAAGCTAAACCTGAAACATGCCGATCTGGCATCCACCGGCTTCTTTGATTCGAGCTCTGGATTGGGTGGCGTAGTTGACTTCGACGGCCAAATCAAATCGGACGGTCATCATCTGCATTCTGACGGTAAGGCCAAGGCCGCCAACCTGCGATTGGTGAAAGGCGGGGCGCCGGCGCGGCAAGCCATCAACCTGGACTACAACTCAGACTATGCCCTGGACTCAGACACCGGAACACTCAATGCGAAAGTGCACACTGGAAATAGCCTGGCCACGGCGGGCGGCTCGCTGAGCTCTCGCGGTGAATCCACAATTGCCCATCTCAAGATTCAAGGGCAGAACATGGCCGTCAACGATATTGAAGGGCTGCTGCCGGCCTTCGGAGTGATTTTGCCTTCAGGGGCGTCCCTGCAAGGTGGCACAGCGAATATGAATCTGCTCGCGGAAGGCCCTTTTGACCACTTGGTGATCAACGGACCAGTGAATATCTCCGGGACACATCTTGCGGGTTACAACCTGGCTTCCAAGATGGGTGCTATCGCCGCCTTCACCGGTCTTAAGCCCAGTACGGATACCCTGATTCAGACGTTCAGCTCGGGCCTCCGGATCGCCCCTGAAGGCTTACGCGCAGATAATCTCTTGCTGGATGTCCCTTCGATCGGCGCGCTTACCGGCAACGGTGTGATCGGCAGCAATAACGCGCTCGATTTTAAGATGCTCGTGAAACTGGCGGGTGGTGGCGGCATGCTGGGCCAGATTACGAATATCGCCGGCTCCGCCCAAGGAAAGGGCATTCCATTTCTGATTCAGGGAACAACTTCCAATCCCGTATTCTTGCCGGCCCTGGGCGGCATGGCTGCCACTGCTCTGCAGAACTTGCCGGGGGCCGGCCAAACCCAGCAGGGAATCGGCGGTCTTCTGAACGGACTTTTGAATAAGAAGAAACACTGAGAACGCCAGAAAATTGGCTATCGACACGCTGGGGAGACTGGTAAAATATTCCCAGCCATAACTCCCAGAGACTTTGGAAAGCTTTCTCATGATCAAGAAGATATCTGTATTCGCCTCGGCAGTTTTTGTCTTTGCCGCTGTCCTTCATGCTGACAACATCGTGGATGAGATCGTGGCCCGTGTAGATGATTTCATCATTACCCGTGCCGATATCGAAAGGGGCAAGGTGGCCTCCATGCAGGAGCTCAAGGACCGCTATCCCGGCGGCTGGGAGGCCAAATGGAATGATCGGCAAAAAGATGTGCTGCGCGATTTGATCGATGAGCAATTGCTGCTGGAAAAGGGAAAGCAGATCGGCATTACCGGGGACACCGAAGTAGTGAAGCGCCTGAATGAGCTGCGCCAGCAGATGGGCCTGGAAACCATCGAAGACCTGGAAAAAGCGGCCCAGCAGCAGGGTGTCTCCTTTCAAGATTTCAAGGACAGGATCCGTAGTCAGATTATTTCCCAGCAGGTGATCGCGCGCGAGGTTGGTTCCCGCATCCGCATCAGCAATGACGATGTGCAAAAATGGTATCAGGAACACCAGAAGGACATCGCGGCCCAGGAAGAAGTAAAACTCAGCGAATTACTGCTCTCAACCCAGCCTCCCAAACCACCCGCTGACAAAGACAACAAAGAAGTCCAGCCAATGCCGGAAGACCCGGCGAAAGTGGCCCAGGCAGAAGCCAAAGCAAAACAGCTCTTGGAAGAACTGCACAAGGGAGCCGACTTTGCTGAGCTGGCCAAGAAGAACTCCGAGGGGCCGACTGCCGACAAGGGCGGCGACTTGGGAGTATTCAAACGCGGTGAACTGGCCAAAGAATTAGAAGATAAGACGTTTTCCCTGAAAAAGGGTGAGACCACAGACGTCATCCGGACCAAGCAGGGCTTCATTATCCTGAAGGTAGTGGATCGTCAGGATGCCGGAGTACCTCCGCTCAAACAGATTGAAGACAAAGTCCGCGAAGCCATTTACGTAGAACGCCTGGAACCTGCCGCCCGCGCCTATCTCACCAAATTGCGCGAAGAGGCCTATATCGACATCAAGACCGGCTTCGTCGACAGCGGGGCCAGCCCCAACCAGAGCAAGCCGGTCATAGTAGCTTCGGCAGACGCTGCTGCCGCCAATTCAGCCAAGCACAAGAAGAAAAAGCATTTTCTGCTTTTCTAATGAAATTGAGTTGAAGCTTTAAAAATAGTGCCTCTCTACTTGCGACACACTACGCAAGTTGGGGACCAATCAAGATCTGCCGAGTGCACAAGTGCTAGAATTTCAGGCACTGGCGATTCACATGGCATCCAGCCCGCAGTCCAGCCACGCTCAAGTCGAATTTCTCCTCAATGGCGAGCGTGTGCAGGCGGAAGCTTCCTTGCACACTACTCTGCTGGAATTCCTGCGCGCCCGAGGCCTCACTGGATCCAAAGAAGGCTGCGCTGAAGGTGAATGCGGCGCGTGTGCGGTGGTCATGGTGAAGCAAAACGGCGCCCACGGCGTCGCGCCCACCGGCGCGCCGGAGCTGCTGCCGCAATCGGAAAGCGTTTATTGTCCAGTGAATAGCTGCCTGATGCTGCTGCCTATGGTGGCAGGCCAGGAAATCTACACGGTTGAAGCACTGGCTCGCGGGAATGGCCTGGCGGCTGTGCAGCAGGCAATGGTCGAGTATGGCGGCTCGCAATGCGGCTACTGCACGCCTGGCTTTGTGGTCAGTTTGTTCGCCGAGCATTACCGTCCTGGACGCACCGGCGCCTGCGATCCTCACGCTACTGCTGGCAATCTTTGCCGCTGTACTGGCTATCGGCCTATTCGCGATGCTGCACTTTCACTCGGCCCCGCGCCCGCCGATGCCTTTCGTGAGCGGCTCTCGCGACCTGCCCCGGAAGTCATGCCTGTCATGTTTGAATCGCAGGAAGCCAATTTCCACCGGCCGGGAACGCTGGCGGAGTGTCTGGCATTACTTGCTGCTCATCCGGACGCGCGTTTAATAGCTGGCGCTACCGATCTCGCCGTTGAATCCAACTTGCGCGGACGCCGCTTCGCTCGCCTGGTGAGCGTCGAGGCGCTGCGCGAGTTGCGCATCTTCGGCGAGACCGATGCAGAAGTCGAATTGGGCGCAGCACTCACGCTGAGCGAAATCGAAGCGTGCTGGCCAGCCGCTCCAGCGGTCTGGAGAGAATGGTCTGCTCTGTTCGCTTCTCCCTTGATACGCAACCGTGCCACGCTTGGCGGCAATCTTGCCACTGCGTCGCCTATCGGCGATGCAGCTCCGCTGCTTTTGGCCTTGGATGCGCAAGTTCGCATCGCCGGCGTTACAGGTCGACGCACGGTTCCCCTGGCAACATTTTTTTCAGGATACCGCCAGACCGCACTGGCGCCCGGCGAACTCATAGTCTCTATCCTGCTGCCCAAGCCGTTTCCTCGGTATATGCGATTCTTCAAAGTGGCTAAGCGTCGCATGGACGACATCAGTACCGTAGCCGCCAGCTTTTCGATTGATCTCGACTCGGCCGGTCGGATCCAGCGCGCCCGCCTCGCCTATGGGGGTGTGGCGCCGGTTCCGTTGCGTGCTGTCCAAGCCGAAGAAGTGTTGCATGACCGCCCATGGAATGAATCCGCAATCCACGACGCGCAGGAAATCCTGGAGCGCACGCTTCGGCCCATCAGCGATCATCGTGGCTCCGCCGCCTACCGGCTGGCACTGGCACAGTCACTGCTGGAGAAATTCTGGTGGGAGCAGCGCGAGGAAGCCGTGGCATGAAGATCGTCGGCCAGGCCGTTCCTCATGAAAGCGCGCACGGTCACGTTACCGGCGAAGCGCTCTACACCGATGATCTGCTTACACGCTTCCCGCAGTTGCTGCACGCGTGGCCGGTGCTTGCGCCGCACGCCCACGCTCAACTGGCCAAACTGGACGTCACTCCGGCATTGGCCGAGCCAGGAGTATGCACTGCCTTGACCGCCTCCGATGTTCCCGGCGAAGGTGATTCCGGCGCTTCCCGTCACGACGAGCCGCTCTTCCCCACGGAAATTGTTTTTCATCAGCAGCCTGTCGCGTGGGTGCTGGGCGAAACGCTTGAAGCAGCCCGCTTGGGCGCTGCTCGTGTTCAGGCCGAGTATCAGCCGCTGCCTGCGATTATCACGATTCAAGATGCAATTGCTGCCGGCAGCTTCCACTCCGGTCCCATGCGCATCGAGCGCGGCGACGTGCAGAACGCGCTTGCCAACAGCGCGCACCGGTCTGAAGGCGAACTGGCCATCGGCGGGCAGGAGCATTTTTATCTTGAGACCCAGTGCTCCATTGCTTGGCTCGATGAGTCCGGCGGTGTGATGGTGGAATCTTCCACCCAGCATCCTAGTGAGACCCAGGAGATTGTGGCGCGGGCGCTTGGCCTCGCGCGTCATAGGGTCATAGTTGAGTGCCTGCGGATGGGCGGTGCGTTCGGCGGAAAAGAAGTCCAGGCGAATCCTTATGCGGCCATCGCTGCTCTGGGTACATGGAAGACCAAACGTCCCGTACGTGTTCGTTTGCCTCGGTTCCTCGATATGGTCTTGACTGGCAAGCGCCATCCTTTCCTCGCGCGCTTTGCCGCCGGATTCGATAACGATGGCCGAGTCCTGGCCTTGAGACTGGCGCTCTACTCTGACGGCGGCTGGAGTCTTGATCTTTCCGAGCCGGTGATGGCGCGTGCTTTGTTCCACTGCGACAACGCCTACTTTATTCCCGCGATGGAAGCGGTTGGATTTGTTTGTCGCACGCATAAGACGTCGCAAACCGCGTTCCGAGGCTTCGGCGGGCCGCAAGGCATGGTGGTCATCGAGGATGTGCTTGATCGCATTGCTCGCACGCTTTCGCTCCCGCCGGAATTGGTGCGTGAACGCAACTTCTATCGCGAAGGCCATAGCACGCATTACGGACAGCTCGTCAAAGACGCCAGCCGTATTCCAAGAATCTGGAATCAACTGAAAGAGACCAGCAATCTTGCGGCACGCCGCGAGGAAATCGATCGCTACAACCTGACGCATCCGAACCGCAAGCGCGGCATCGCAATTACGCCGGTTAAGTTCGGTATCTCCTTCACCGCCACCATGTTCAATCAAGCGGGAGCATTCGTCCTCATATACAAAGACGGCAGTGTGCAGGTGAACCACGGCGGCACTGAGATGGGCCAGGGGCTGCACACCAAAATTCAGCAGATCGCGGCGGAAAGCCTGGGTCTGCCCGAAAGCGCCGTCCGCATCATGCCGCCGCGCACTGATAAGATTCCTAACACCTCAGCCACTGCAGCATCGGCCGGAACAGATCTGAACGGCGCAGCGGTGATGGATGCCTGCACGCAACTCAAAGCGCGGCTCACGCCAGTGGCCGCAACTTTGCTCGGAGCAAACGCGGCTGACGTCCATTTTGCCGATGGCCGGGTCTCAGCGGCTGGCAAAGACTTGCCTTTCGCCGATTTGATTGAAGCCGCCTATCGTCAGCGCATTGCGCTGTTTGCACAGGGTTACTATCGAACGCCTGAGATCCACTATGATCCCAAAACCATGCAGGGGCGTCCGTTCTACTACTTCGCTTATGGCGCCTCCGTGAGTGAAGTAGAGATAGATGGTTTCACTGGCGAGTATCGCCTGCTGCGTACAGACATCCTGCACGATGTAGGCGAGTCAATCTCTCCGCTGGTTGATCGCGGCCAGGTCGAAGGCGGATTTATCCAGGGCGCGGGCTGGCTCACACTGGAAGAACTGATATGGGACGCGCAAGGACGCCTGATGACCAACGGCGCTTCCACTTACAAGCTGCCGGCGTGGTCCGAGGTGCCGCAGGAATTTCATGTGGATTTTCTTACTCGTGCCTCTGAGCCGGGCGTAGTCTTCGGAAGCAAGGGCGTGGGAGAGCCGCCGCTGATGCTCGCTATTTCCGTTCGCGAAGCCCTGCGCGATGCCATTGCCGCTTTTGGAAATGGAGGCGTGGTCTCGCTCGACAGTCCCGCCACGCCTGAGCGTGTCTTCTGGGCCGTGCGCCGTGCACGCTCCCAGCAACCGGCCGCCGAACTCTCTGTCGCGGGCGTAACCAGCGAGTGATAAATATAGACGAGATCAATTCACTCTCGCGTGAGCGCTTTGTCGCGGTCCTTGGCTGGGTCTTCGAGCATTCTCCCTGGGTAGCCGAGCGCGCCTGGGAGCGGCGGCCCTTTCCCGATCTTGAACATCTCCACACCGCCATGGCAGAAGAAGTTGATCGTGCGACCCACGAAGAACAACTGGCGCTGCTGCGTGCACATCCTGATTTAGGCACGCGCGCACGCATCAGCACAACGTCTGCTGGTGAGCAGGTTGGGGCAGGTCTGGATCGCCTCACCCCGGAGGAATACCAGCGGCTGCTCCAACGCAATACAGCCTACCGGGAAAAATTTGGCTTTCCATTTCTTTATGCCGTGAAAGGCAGCACCAAGTACGATATCCTTCGAGCGCTCGACCAGCGGCTGGGGTCCACGCCGTCAGAAGAGTTTCGTCAAGCATTGGACGAAGTCTATCGGATTGCATTGTTTCGCTTGCAAGGTGTGGTTGGGAAATAGAAAATCGCTGAAACACAGCAGAGCAGAGTCAAAAAATTACCGTGGAGCAACCGCCCCCGGCTGCTTCTTCTTCGGCTCCTTTGAAAATCGTTGCAGGAGGGAAAGCATCTAAGTCATCATCGTAGCATCAGCATTGATCAGTCTAAATCAGCGTTATCAATGTTAAGGTTTTGTTTTTGGTTGCGGCCATGCCGTGTTTCAAGGTTTGTCTTAAGGGAGGATTTTTTGCAACAATTCGCCAGCGGCGCGAAGCGAAATTATTACGGCAAGGGTGACGTCATCGTCTACCGACTTCAGCGTGATGTCCGTTCTCCGCACGGTCAAAGCGCGATTTTCGGCGCCAGCGTTATGATGCTGCTTTACGGCGACGCCTTCTGGCCCACCTACGTTGCCGGTGACAACACCAACCTGGTCGCCACTGATTCGATGAAGAATTTCATCCAGCGTGAGACCCTGAACTTCAGCGGCTGCGACCTGGAGTCGTTCTGTAGCTTTCTCGCAGAAAAATTTCTGAAAACCTATCCCCAGACGGAAGGCATTCAGGTATCAGCAACCGAGATTCCTTACGACCAGCTTCCCGGCGGCAATATGGCATTTGCCCCTTCCGGTCCGGAGCGCGCCACCGCGCGCATCGAACTGCGACGCAACGGTTCGCAGCTCCAGACATTGGAAGCGTCTTCAGGTATCCAGGGATTCAAGTTGCTGCGCCTCGGCGGCAGCGCATTTTTCGGCTTCGTCCGCGATCAATACACCACCCTGCCGGACATCAAGAACCGACCCCTGCACATGTGGCTCGATTTGGAATGGTCGTACAACGTGCCCGGCGCTGCCTGCAACGACGGCAAAGTCAGTACGCGGGTGCGTCAGATCGTGAATGAAGTTTTTCAGTCGTTTGAATCCGGCAGCATCCAGCAGGTCATTTATCAAATTGGTGAGAAGATGCTGACGGAAATTCCTGTGATTGCGGAAATTCACCTGGAAGCCAACAATCGTACTTGGGACACGGTCGCTGAACACGCCGAACAACTGGGCGTTTACACTGAAGCGCGTCCGCCCTTTGGCTGCTTAGGATTAATACTGAGAAGATCTGACGTGAAGAAATAACTGTAGACTCCTACTGAGGGGCACATATCAGGGCATGGCTTGAGCAGCGTCCTGGTAGCGCACGCTGTTGTTGCGTTGGGATGGAGTGCAAGTTGTGCCGCGCAGGCTGACGCTCAAAAGGACAAATAGAATGGGTCGTCTATCCACTCACGTGATTGATACCGCTCACGGCAAGCCGGCCGCGGGGCTTACCATCCGCCTCTATACTTGTAATGGCGACGAGCGCCGCTTGCTGAAATCCGTCGCCACCAACTCCGACGGCCGCACCGACCAGCCGCTGCTTCAGGGAAGCGAACTGCGCGCCAGCATCTACGAACTGGTTTTTAGCGCTGCAGACTACCATCGCGCTCAAAGGGAAGTGCTCGACTCGCCGCCATTCCTCACTGAAGTCGTGGTGCGCTTCGGCGTCTCTGATCCCGCAAGCAATTATCATGTCCCTCTGCTGCTCTCGCCCTACGGTTACACAACTTACCGGGGATCGTAAATGGACCACCGCGCCCAGGAAGTGATCAGCTTGTGCCGCAAGCTGGCCGAATTCACAGAAGAGTCCGGCCATATCACGCGCACTTTTCTTTCGCCGCCCATGCGCGACGTCCATCATGAGCTTGGTGGCCGCATGGAGCAACTGGGGATGAGCGTTTCCGTGGACGCAGCCGGCAATCTGCGCGGCTTCTATCCGGCGAGAACACCCGGCGCGCCCCGCGTGATCATCGGTTCGCACCTTGATACTGTTCCCCGCGCCGGCGCTTTCGATGGCATTCTCGGCGTAGTCATGGGCATTGTCATGGTGGATGCTCTGACCACTCTTCACATGTCCTTTGGCATAGAGGTCGTAGGATTTTCTGAAGAGGAAGGCGTGCGCTTCGGCGTCCCTTTCATCGGCAGCCGCGCCTTGGTGGGTACCGTGGATGAAGGCTTGCTCGCGTTGCGTGATTCGCAAGGTGCAAGCGTGGCCGAAGCCATCTGTTCTTTCGGCCTCGATCCAGCGCGCCTGCCTGAAGCCAAGCTCGCTCAAAATACTCTCGGCTATCTCGAATTTCACATTGAGCAAGGCCCGGTGCTGGAAAGTTTGGACTGTCCCCTGGGCGTAGTGGAGGCAATCGTTGGCCAGAGCCGTCTCAATGCCTGCTTTACCGGCAAAGCCGGGCACGCGGGAACCACTTCGATGAAGCTGAGGCACGATGCACTCCTCGGCGCGGCCAAATGGATTGTGTTAGTGGAGACTGTGGCCAAAAGCATTCCTGGACTCGTGGCCACAGTCGGCCGCCTGGAAATCGAGCCCAATGCCGGCAACGTGATCGCGGGCAAGGCGCGGGCCAGTCTGGATGTTCGTCACGCGCTTGACGAAGTGCGTCATCAGGCACTCGAACGCATGCTCAATGGCGCGAAACAGATAGCTGCCGATTGCGGCTTGACCTTTGAATGGGAGCAGCACCTGGACCAGCCCGCAGTTGCCATGGACCAAACTATGGTGAATAGGTTGGGACAAGCCGTGAAGGCAACCGGCTACCCAGTGCACCACATGGCTAGCGGCGCCGGACACGATGCCATGATTCTGGCGCAGAAAATTCCCGCAGCCATGTTGTTTTTGCGTTCTCCGGGTGGCGTGAGTCATCATCCCGACGAAAATGTGCTTGTCGAAGACGTGCAGGCGGCGCTCAACGCCGGGATGCATTTTCTTAAACAGTGGGAGATGCACCTTGGCTGACCTTGTGGTGCGCGGCGGCACAGTTGTGACTCCGGAGAGCGTCGTCACCGCCGACATCGCCATAGAAGATGGCCGCATCAGCGCCATCGCCCCTGAACTTCCCGGTGCTGCGCAGGAAATTGATGCCCGGGGCTTCGCCGTCCTGCCCGGTCTCATAGATATTCACGTACATTTCAACGAACCCGGCCGCACTGAATGGGAGGGCGCCGCCACCGGCAGCCGCGCGCTTGCTGCTGGTGGTGGGACATTGTTCTTTGACATGCCGCTGAATTCATCGCCCTGTACAGTTGGTCCGGCGGAATTTGACCTGAAGCGTGCCGCGTTGGAACGCTCTTCAGTGACTGACTTTGCGCTTTGGGGCGGCATCGTTCCTGGAAATTACGGCTCGCTGGCTGCGTTGGCCGAGCGCGGCGTGATCGGCTTCAAGGCCTTCATGGCCGCCTCCGGTTTGCCGGAATTTCCCCGCTCGGACGATCTCACGCTCTATGAAGGAATGCGCGAAGCTGCGCGCCTCGGCTTACCGGTGGCCGTCCACGCGGAGAGTGATGAACTCATCAAGTCACTCACCGCGCGCCTCGCCACTGCCGGCCTCACTGGCATTCGTGATTATCTGGGTTCGCGTCCGGTGCTGGCCGAGGTTGCAGCCATCCAGCGAGCGGCCCTGCTGGCCACAGAAACTGGCGTGAAGCTGCACATTGTCCATGTCAGCTCGGGACGCGGTGTGGCTGCGGCCTTTGAGGCGCGCGCCCAGGGTGCGGACATCACCATTGAAACTTGCCCGCACTACTTGTTCTTCACTGAAGAAGATGTGGAACGGATTGGAGCGGCCGCCAAATGCGCGCCGCCGCTGCGTAGCGCTCACGAACGAGACCGGTTATGGGCCGCGCTGTTGTCCGGCATCGTGAACGTGGTGGCCTCCGACCATTCACCCGCGCCGCCAGAGATGAAGCGCGATGCCAACTTCTTCCGCATCTGGGGCGGAATTAGCGGATGCCAGTCAACCCTCGCGGTGCTGCTTACAGCGGGGCATCACGAGCGCGGACTGTCGCTCACACGCATCGCCGACTTGGTAGCAGCATGGCCGGCGCGACGCTTTCGGCTGACGCACAAGGGCGGGATTGTTGTGGGCAACGACGCTGATCTCACCCTTGTCGATCTGGCCGCGTCTTATACTTTGCAGGAAAGCGATCTATTCCAGCGCCATCCTATGAGTCCCTACGTCGGCAGGAATTTCCGTGGTGCTGTCCGCCAAACCCTCCTCCGAGGCCTGCCAATTTTTGTGGATGGAAAAACTGTTGCTAAAGGGACAGGAAAATTTGTCCGCGGAGCGCCTCAAAAGAGTTGAAGTATCCAGGGGAAAGACTTTTTCCGCAAATTGTTTAGCTGCCGCCGCATTTCTATGGCAGGGGCTACACCAATTCTGGAACCGTTATAGAACTGGGTTGCTTCGTCTGTCAAGGAGGTCTCTTTCGCGGAATGCTGATTGCTGGCTGCTGACTGCTTCTTCCCATGATAGATTTACTCGCAGCTTAAGCGACTTTAACAAGGAAGACCAATGCTCCACCACTTCGGAAACACGCGGAGTTCACGGCAGGCGGACCACACGCTGCTCACGCCGGACACGTTCGTTCGTGCGCCTCTACCCGGCATGTCCAATGCGACCGCCATCGTGCATGTTACTCCCGCAATCGGCGCGGCCTTTACCCAATACACGGTGGAATTCAGCGCCGGCGGGTCGATGGCGTCAGCAGCCGCGCAGCGGTTCCTCTACGTGCTGGAAGGAGAGGTCACCATCGGAAGTCGCCAGCTCAAAGGGGACGGCTATGCTTACTTTCCACCAGGAAGCCAAGCCGCTATCTCCGCCGCCGGCAGTGCCCGCGCCGCTGTAATCGAAAAATCGTACGTGCTGGCGGGTGTGCAGCCGCCGGCTAAAGAGATTTTTAGCAACGAACATGACGTAAGATCACAGTCCTTAGGAGATGGCCTGGAGGTTCGCATCCTGTTGCCGGAAGATCCAAGTTTTGACTTCGCCGTCAACACTATGACGTATCAGCCGGGCGCGACGCTGCCTATGGTGGAAGCGCACGTGATGGAACACGGATTGCTGATGCTTGCAGGTGGCGGGATTTACCGGCTAGGCGATCACTGGTATCCGGTGACTGCGGGCGATTTCATCTGGATGGCCCCCTGGTGCCCACAATGGTTCGGCGCGCTCGGACAAACTCCGGCAAAATATCTGATCTATAAGGATTGGAATAGATGATCCCTGATTTGTTCGATCCCCAAACCTGTCCCGGCGAGCCGTGGACCACCAGATTCCTAACACGATGATGTCACAAAGCCATACCAAAACCGCTATCACCATCAATACCAATCAGCTATCAAACGAGATTGAAGCTCTCGCCGGTTTCTCCGATGCTCCTGCACCTGCCGTCACGCGTGTTGTTTTTTCTGAAACCGATTGCCGCGCCCGCAGTTATGTGAAAGATCTATGCATTAGCGCTGGCCTTGCAGTACGCGAAGACGCGGTGGGCAATACTTTCGCGCGCTGGATTGGCTCGGAGCCAACCCTGCCCGCCATCGGCACCGGCTCCCACATAGATGCCATTCCCAACGCCGGACGCTACGATGGGACCGTAGGCGTGCTGGGGGGACTGGAAGCTATCCGCGCCCTGCAACGCAGTGGATTTCGTCCCCGGCATTCCATCGAATTACTGCTCTTCACCTCCGAAGAGCCTACGCGTTTCGGCATTGGCTGCCTCGGCAGCCGTTTGCTCTCGGGTGCTCTCGATCCTGGCAAGGCCACAAGCCTGAAAGATAAGGAAGGTAAATCGCTGGATGAATGGCGCGCAGCACCCGGCTTTCATGGCGATATGAACAGTGTGTTGCTCCCTCATGGACACTATGCCGGATTTGTCGAGCTGCACATCGAGCAAGGGCCTTTGCTGGAAAAAGATGGGACGCCGTTGGGCGTAGTCACTGCCATCGCCGCGCCTGCGAGCTTGAGGATCTGGGTCGAAGGCGAAGGCGGGCACGCCGGCGCTGTGCTGATGCCTGATCGTCGCGATGCCCTCTGCGCGGCCGCCGAGATCGTGCTGGCCGTGGAAACTGCGGCCAAAGGAACAGATGCAATAGACACGGTTGGGACTACAGGTGTGTGCGACGTCTTTCCCGGCGCCATCAACAGCGTTCCGCTTCGCGTGCGTCTGGAAATTGATGTGCGCGATATCGACTTGGGGCGCCGCGACTCTGTGCTGGCGCGCATCCACTCATCTTGTGATGAAATCGCTGCCCGCCGCCGTGTGACTGTGCGTAGGGAGATGATCAATGCCGACCCGCCGGCTCAGTGCGACCCCAGGATCGTGGACGCACTGGCCCGTGGAGCGGCCCGGCACCGCCTCGGCTGTGAGCGCATGGTAAGCCGCGCCTATCATGATTCGCTCTTCATGGCCCGCATCGCGCCCGTGGGCATGCTGTTCATCCCCTGCCGTAGCGGCTTTAGCCATCGTCCGGATGAGTACGCCTCGCCGGAAGCCATCACCAACGGAGCACTCGTTCTGGCCGAGGCGTTAGCCGAACTGGCCGTTGGGTCTAACGTTTGAGTTGTTTGAGAAAAGCTAGTTTTACAAAGATCAAAATGCTTCAAGGTCTTGGTTTATCAGCGTTCATCCCCGCGCAATTCAGCCGTAAGAAGTTGGTTTTTCTTTTGGTTGCTGCGCTGTGTCGTTAGCGTTGAAATTTCACTACTGCATTACTGAGGTAACTTGTTGACACTTCGAGTGGACGGCAGACTTACCTGACCTCACTCAGAAAGGCCCGTTCCGTAAAGTGAATACAGTCGCCGTGATTCCGGCAAGCTACGACTACCGCTTAGTGGCACTCTCGGTAGTGATTGCTATCTTTGCGTCCTATACCGCACTCAGCCTTGCTGGACGCGTGACCGCGAGCCGGGATCAAGCGCGCCAGCTATGGCTGGTGGGCGGCGCTATTGCGATGGGCACTGGCATCTGGTCGATGCATTACACCGGGATGCTTGCCTTCCGGCTGCCGATACGAGTCTATTACCACGTTCCCACGGTTGTGCTGTCTTTGCTGGCGGCGATCTTCGCTTCTTTCATTGCCTTGTGGGTCGTCAGCCGCCCGCGTGTGACAACGCTTCACGTGATGGGCGGCAGTTTGCTGATGGGCGCCGGGATTGCCACCATGCACTACACCGGAATGGCCGCGATGCGTCTGGCCGCCCATCATCATTACCATCCGGGAGTGTGGTTGCTGTCCGTGCTGCTGGCCATGGTGATCTCCCTGGTAGCACTCTGGCTCACCATCCATTTTCGTGATGAGAACCGGGGGCGGCTGCTGCAAATTGCCATCTCAGTGGTGATGGGCCTGGCGATTCCGGTCATGCATTACACCGGAATGGTTGCGGTCAGTTATATGCCCACGAACGAGGCGCCGGATTTATCGAACGCCATCGATATATCCGTACTTGCGAACTCCGCCGTCATCCTCGTGACGCTGGTCGTTCTGGGCTCGGCTCTGTTGTCGTCGCTGGTCAATCGCCGCTTCTCTGCCCAGGCGCGGGAACTTGTGCTCAGTGAGCAACGCTACCATCGCTTGTTTGAGAGCAATCCTCAGGCCACCTTCGTCTTCGATCTGCAGACGCTGTTTTTCTTGGCCGTGAATCAGGCGGCGATCAGCAAATATGGATTCTCGGCGAAAGAATTTCTGGCCCTGAAGATTACCGAACTACACTCGGCGGAGATTCTTGAGCGTCTGCTGGAGACAGCCCGGTCGGATATTCCTAGCGAAGTTCAGCATCGGGGCAGAGATGGCATTGCCTTCGTAGTGGAGCTCTCGTTTCGCACCATTACTTGGGCAGGCAAGCCCGCCGGTCTGCTCCTTGCCAACGACATCACAGAGCGCAAACGAACTGAGCAGATGGAAGCTGAGCGGCGTACCTTTCTGGAGACCATTACCCAGAATCAGCCGTTGGAAGCCAGCTTGGGTCAACTCGTGCATATTCTGGAGAACCAGTTACCGGGTGCTCTATGTTCCATCATGCTGCTAAAGTCCGGCAAATCTTGTCACGTAGCTGCCAGCTCCTTTAGCAAGGACGTGCTGGTGGGGCTGGAAGGCCTCAGGTTGGAGGAAATCGGTCGTGCATTGGGAGCAGGGCCCGATTGCCGCGAGATGGCCTTTGTGGAAGATTCTTCCATGGGATGCCCTCATCAAGAGCTGAAGGAATGGACGGCCGCTCTCAACCTCAAGTCGTGCTGGTCCGCTCCGGTGCTGGACGCCGGAGACTTGGTGGCTGGCCTGATCGTGGTGTTTTTTCGTGACGTCCGCCGGCCAACGCCGCAGGATCGCAATCGGCTCCAAATGGCCACGGACATGGCTGCCATTGCCATCGAGCATCGCCGCCTGACCGATCGACTCTCCTATCAGGCCCAGCACGACGCCCTGACCGGACTGCCGAACAGGTTCCTGCTGGAGGATCGGCTACAACAAGCCGTGGCCTACGCGAACCGCCGTCGCTCCGGGTTGGCGGTGCTGTTACTCGACTTGGACGGTTTTAAATACGTCAACGATACGCTGGGCCATCAAGCTGGGGATCAGGTGCTTGTCGAAGTTTCGCGTCGGCTCCGTTCCGCGATACGCCAGGCCGATACTGTGGCCCGCATTGGGGGCGACGAGTTTTGCCTCATTCTAAGCGATGTGCAAAAAGCTAATGACTCTATCAAGATCGCCCAGACCTGCCTCGAGAGTCTGCGCAAGCCCATTCTCATCGCGGGGCGCGATTACTCGCTGAGCGCCAGCATTGGCATCAGTTGCTACCCTGAACATGGTGTTGAACCGGAAGTGCTGCAGCAGCACGCCGACACTGCGATGTATCACGCCAAGTTCAATGGCAAGAATGGATTCCAGGTCTTTACTCCGGAGATCAATGCCCAGCTCCGTGAACGCTTGGAGCTGATGGGTGATCTGCGTCAAGCGTTGGACAACGGAGAATTCCGGTTGGAGTATCAACCGCAGTTTCTGGCGGCCGGCGAACTGGTGGGCTTTGAAGCATTGCTGCGCTGGGATCATCCAGAGCGGGGTATGATTTCTCCGGGCAAGTTCATTCCCATAGCCGAAGAGACAGGTTTAGTAGTGGTGATCGGGAAATGGGTCCTTGCCCAGGCTTGCCAGCAACTGGCCGCGTGGCGTGGCGCTGGTTATGAGAAGCTGCGCATGGCGGTGAATGTCTCCACTTTGCAGTTCGAACGCCAGGATTGGGTGGAAACCATTGCCGCTATTCTAAACGCCAGCGGTGTGCCGCCCTCGGCTCTAGAGCTGGAACTCACCGAGACTGTGGTGATGAAGAACTGTGAACGTGCCGCCGAGCGCTTGGCGCAACTGCGGGCTTTGGGAATTAGCTCCGCGATCGACGATTTCGGGACCGGGTATTCTTCGCTCAAATACCTTCAACACCTTCCCATCGACACTCTGAAAATAGACCAATCCTTCGTGCGCAATCTCGATCCTCTTTCCGACGGAGAATCGGGAAATGGGGCCATTGTACGTGCCATTGTCACGCTGGCGCAGCAGCTTGGGTTGCGGGTAGTGGCGGAGGGTGTAGAGACCAATGAGGAACTCGAACTACTGCGCCGCCTGGGTTGCGATCTGGTGCAGGGATACCTGTTCGCCAAGCCGATGCGAGTGGAAGCGTGTGACATATTTTTGCGCCAGTCCTATCCGCTTTCGGTCCACTACCGGAAGCCTAAATCCTTGTCGTCGTCGGCTTAATACTTAATTAATACGAAGACGAAGTCAGGAGTCACGACACGTTAGGTGGCCTTACCCTTTCGTGTTGGGGTGCTTTCGAGTTGGGTGCCCATCCTTTCGCGGTTTTTGCGAAACGGTAGGTTGATAGCTGACTGTCGTTAACCCAGCCAACAATAATAACCAGAGTTGAACCTTAATGGGTTGGCTGTTCCAACCTGCTGCTGCTCTCTTGGCGTCATACCAGCATGGACTTAAAGGCCTGGATCGCCATAGTGGCAAACTTTCTCGTGATTGTCGGCCTCATCTCTTACGGATTCATCCTGTTTGCCGAATACCACGCCAAAGGGCGTTGGGCCAAGAATGTGACCGGCCTTCTGGCCGGAATCGGCATGTTCGCGCTCGCCCTGTCGATGCTACTCACGCCTCGTAACGTACTGGTAATACTACAGGTTGCGCAGACCGGGGCGTCCAAAGTCTTCCTTGTTCTCAGCAGTGGCTTGCTGCTGGCGGCCATTGCCGCCTTCGGAATTATTAACTATGCCAAGCCCCTTCGGCTCTGGCATGAACGGCGAATTGAAAGGGACCTCCGAAGTGAGCTTCCAAAGATCCCGTAAGGGTTCAGCAGCCGACCGTCAAAAAGTTGTGCCCTTTCCAGCCCCGCCGCAGCTTGGTTCCGGTGCGCGAGCAGGACTTTTTCGTCGCCTTTTGCCCGGAATCGTGACCGGGGCTTCCGACGTTGATCCCTCCCTGGTTATTACCGCAACGGTAGCGGGGGCCGCTTTTCACTATTCATTGTTGTGGACTGTAATTCTCTGCGTGCCATTTCTACTCTCGGTCTTTGCTGTTTCTGCGCGCATCGGCCTTGAAACGCGCCAGGGACTGGTCGATCTGCTCCGCAGCAACTATGGGCAAATCGTGGCTGTCACCTGCGGACTGATGGTGGTGGCCATCAATATGGCCATGATCGTAGCCGATCTCATGGCGGTAACCGATGCTTTCTCCATCATTGTGGAGCTGCCTCGCAGCTATTTTATTGCCGCCGTGGCCTTTTCGGTCTGGTATGTCCTGATTTTTCGGGACTATCGCAAAATCACCCATACTCTGGCGTTGCTTGCTCTTCCGCTTTTCATCTATGTTGCTGCTGCGATACTGGCCCGGCCTGATTGGGGACAGGTAATCACTCACTCGCTCTTTCCCCGGATTCCTCGCAACCCCGGCTATCCAGTCGCCATAATTGCCATCTTTGGGTCGCTTCTCACGCCCTATGTGCTGGTCTGGCAAACCAGTTCACGTCGCGAAGCGGCACTCGCAGGAGAACGCTTTGAAGCTGGAAGTGGCGCGGAACACCATGCAGGCACAGCCGTCACCACGGTGCTTTGTTATTCGATCATGGTTGCCTCTGCCACTGTCCTGCAAGTTCCGCTAGCCGGCAATCTGACCACCCGCATGGCAGCCGCGGCCCTTACGCCCGCAGTTGGCTCCTTGGGGACAATACTGTTCGCCTTAGGCATCATCGGGGCCGGCATGGTTGCTCTTCCGGTACTGATCGCCTCTATGTGCTATAGCGTTGCTGAAGCCATGGGATGGAAGAGCGGCCTGAACGAACGTCCCTGGGAGGCGGTCCGCTTTTACGTGATGATCTCAGCCGCTGTGTTCCTGGCCAGCGCGCTGAATTTCATCAGATTGAATCCTGTCCAAGTCCTCTATTGGTCACAGATTCTGGCCGGGATCCTTACTGTCCCAATTCTTATATTCATCCTGCTGGTATCGAATGACCGGAGGGTCATGCGGACCACCAATAGCTGGTGGCAGAATTTCTGGATAGGGGCGTCCGGCGGTGCTATCCTCGCTGCTGCACTTATAGTGCTTTGGTGGAACGTATCTGGTTGAGCTTTAACCCACTTGAAGCTACAATCACCCCGATTCTAAAATCTGTATATGCGACGACCTGTAGGTACAGCTCTGGTGCTCCTCTCTTTCATGGCATTTGCCCGAGGGGGAGCCCCGACACTCAGCGGGGGTGCGCGTGGTGGAGTGCAGAGCCAAGTTGAAATCACGGCCGAGCCAAATCATCACCAGGTCTTTTCCAACAATTACGTCCGGGTATTCGACGTAAGCGCGCCTTCCAAGGCTTCCACCCTGGTACATCGGCATAATTATGACTACCTGTTTGTGACTTTGGGAGACTCCGATGTGCTCAATACTCGCGTTGGAGAAAAACCTTTCCAGCTTCTGCTGAAAGATGGAGAGGTACGGTTTACCCCCGGCGGCTTTGCCCATTCGATCCTGAACCAGAGCGACCGGGTGTTCCGCAACATCACGATTGAGCTGTTGCAGCCTTCAACCAACGTGAAAACCTGTCCCACTTCGTGCGTGGTTCCCACTCCCTGCGCCGCCGGCAAATCAGCCTGCCCTACTGTGGAAAGATTGATTACCGCTGATCAATGGACTTTGAACCGGGTCACTTTGCCCGCTTCTGCAACTCTGGAAAAGCATACGCACGAGGGGCCTCACCTGGCGGTTGCCATCTCCGAATTCAACCTGACCCAGAAACTGGAAGACGGTTCCACCAGGGAAATACACAGTGGGACGGGCGGGTTTAACTGGGTCAAGCCGGTGGTCCATACCATTATCAATAACGGCTCTGCTCCAGCGAGGTTCGTCGCCTTGGAATTCAAAGAGGTACGGCAGAATCATCCATGAGCCTACCCAGTCCCAGACCGCAACCAGATATCCCGGAGGCGCGGCAGTACAACCGTATCAAGCGCTGGCTGGAGGTGGCCGATCTGGTGATTGGACTGGTCTTTCTTGCCCTGCTCCTGGTGACCGGCTGGAATCGTGCCCTTCGCGACATTTCGGTCAAGGCCGGTGGCGACCATTATGCCTTGCGGCTTTTTATCTTTGTGCTGTTCCTCAGCGTGATCAGCAAGGTCCTGGGAATCGGACTGGACTTCTACAGCTTCCGCCTGGAGCACCGATTCAATCTATCCAACCAGCGACTCGGTTCCTGGATCAAGGATGAAATCAAAGGCTGGGTCCTGGGGCTTGTCTTGGCGACGGTTGTCGCCGAGATCATCTATGGTTTGATTCGGACCTCACCAACGCACTGGTGGATCATCGCCTGGCTGGTCTTTATTGCCATGTTTGTCCTGTTGCGGCTGATTGCGCCCGTAATTCTGCTCCCACTCTTCCACAAATTCGTGCCGCTCCAGAATGAGGAGTTGAAGGCCCGCCTGATGCGGCTGGGCGAGAGGGCCGGCACAAAGATTCGTGCTGTGTATGAGTGGAAACTGTCAGAGAAAAGCAGGAAGGCCAATGCTGCGCTTATGGGTCTTGGCCATACCCGCCGCATCATCATTGCCGATACTTTGCTCCAGAACTATAACGACGATGAGATAGAGGCGGTGATGGCCCATGAACTTGGGCACCACGTGCACGGACATATCCTCAAGAGTATTGTGATGGAGGCAGTGGTGACCCTGGCTGGATTCTGGGCCGCCAACTGGGTGCTGCAATACGCCACCAAGGAGCTGCAACAAGTGACGAAATTCTGGTACCTTGCCGACTTCGCCAACCTGCCGTTGCTCGTCCTGGTTTCCAGCATACTCTCGATATTGCTGATGCCGGCTTTGAACGCCTATTCCCGCATCACCGAGCGGCAGGCGGACCTCTATTGCTGGAAGTCGGTACCCAGCGTGACTCCGTTTATCACTGCCATGGAAAAATTGACGGCCCAGAATTTGAGTGAGCGGAGCCCGTCGCGTATTGTTGAGATCCTCTTCCATTCTCATCCGCCCATATCCAAGAGGATCGCAGCGGCGGAAGCCTGGGCCAACCGGAACCGGCTCAGTCTTGCGAATTGAGCATCTCTTCGACTCGTCGCAGGTCTTCTTCAGTGTCCACTCCCACGGTGTTGAAGGGCGTTTGCTCCACGTAAATGTCAATCCCGTTCTCCAGGAAACGTAACTGCTCAAGCCTTTCTGCGGCTTCGAGGGCGGCTTCCGGCAATTTGCAGAATCGCTCCAGGGCTGCCTTGCGATAGGCGTAAAAACCCAGGTGCTTGAAATATTGCACGCTGCCCGTCTGATCGCGATTGAAAGGAATGGTGGAGCGCGAAAAATACAGTGCGCGGCCATTTTTATCGGTGACTACCTTCACAGCGTTCGGATTGTTCACGTCGTGGGGTGGACAAGGCGTCTTGATGGTAGAAACTACGACCCCCGGCCTGTTCATGGGCCGCAGCAACGCTTCAAGGTGCTCCGGACGCGCCAATGGCTCATCTCCCTGAATATTTACATAGATCTCCGCGTTCACCCGTTGCGCTACTTCATGGATGCGGTCCGTCCCGCTGCGGTGCTCGGGTGAGGTCATCTGCGCTTTCCAGCCCCGGGATTGGGCTATTTGCAGCACCTCGTCTGCGTCGGTGGCGATAATCACATCCCGCAACAACGGCGATTTCTTTGCCGCCTCGTACACATGGGCAAGCATGGGTCGGCCAGCAATCTCCCGCAAAATCTTGCGTGGAAGTCGCGTGGACGCCAGTCGCGCGGGAATAATGGCTACCGCGTTAAGAGGAGTTGTCATGGATGTGTGAAGATGATCGTGTGGCACAGCGCGGCAAGCCGCAACCAAAAACAAAACCAACTTCTTACCGCTGATTTACGCGGATTTACGCTGATAAACCAAAAACCTTTGAAACACGGAGGAACAGAGGCAGCGGAGGAAAACCAAAACCCCTTAACCACGAAGGAACACGAAGTTAAAAGGCGAAGGACACGAAGGAAAAGCAAAGGAAATCTTTGCGGCAGGACAAGACTTTCACGAATAGTAATACAGCCGCCCCGGCTGTGGTGAAGATCAAAGAGCGACTCCGAACGTCCATTGGCTTTTACCCTCAGTGCAAACCCCTATTCCCGCCGCGATTCCTGTAACTTGCGTGATTTTTCTTCCACCCCCCGCGCCAGCTTTTCTTTGTGCTGCTTCAACTTCTCCGCAACCTGCTGGTCACTTAAGCCGATCATCTGGGCCGCTAAAATACCGGCATTGGTAGCTCCCGCTTTGCCGATGGCCACCGTGGCTACCGGAATACCCGCCGGCATCTGCACGATGGAAAGCAGAGAATCCATCCCGTTCAAAGGAGTGGACGGAATAGGCACGCCAATTACAGGAAGAGTCGTCTCCGCAGCGATTACTCCGGCAAGATGGGCGGCTCCGCCTGCGCCAGCAATGATTACTTTGATGCCCCGGCTGGCCGCCTTGCGCGTGAATTCTGACGTGCGCGCCGGAGACCGATGGGCCGAAGTAACGTCGATTTCATAAGGGATGCCGAATCCCTCAAGTGCCTTAGCAGCCTCGTTCATAATTTCCAAATCAGAGTCTGACCCCATCACAATGGAGACAAGCGGTGTCTTCATAGCTTCCTTCGTAAATTAAATTTAATTGTTTCTTGATCCCCTTGCATCCCGTGTAAATCCGCAGCCGGAATTCAGCCGCGGGCCGATTTCAACGCTCGTGCCCCGATATCTTTCCGGTAGTGCATCTCTTCAAAATGAATCATACCCACTGCCTCGTAGGCTTTGGCAATGGCGGACTCCAGTTTCGGTGCGCGCGCCGTCACGCCCAGCACCCGGCCTGCAGTGGTGTAGAAATCTTGATCGCGCTTGCTGGTTCCAGCATGAAAAACTTTTACATTCTCAAGCCGGGCTGCACCTTCCAATCCAGAGATCTTTTTTCCTGCGGTAAAACTGCCCGGGTATCCTCCCGAAGCTACAACAACGCAGCAAGAGGCATCCGTGGACCACTTGAAAATTCCTTCGCTCACCCGGCCCTCGATGGAAGCTTCAATCGCTTCTACCAGGTCGCTTTCCAGACGTAGGAGCACCGCCTGTGTCTCAGGGTCTCCGAAGCGGCAGTTGAACTCCAGGACCATAGGGCCACGGGCGGTCATCATGAGGCCGCAGTAAAGTATTCCTCGGTATTCAGCTCCCTCTGATTTCATTCCCGCAACCACCGGACGAGCGACATGATTCAGCAGCCATTCAACCATGCCCTCATCGATCAGCGAATCTGTGGAGTAGGCTCCCATGCCTCCAGTGTTCGCTCCTGTATCGCCATCGCCTGCTCTTTTGTGGTCCTGCGACGCCGCTAAAGGCGCAACCCGCTCGCCATCGCTTAACACAAGAAAAGAGACCTCCTCGCCTTGTAGAAACTCTTCCAACACCACTCGGTTCGCGGGCGCGCCCAACAGCTTGCCGCTGAACATCTCAGCCCCAACTGCAGCAGCCTCCTCCTTGGAGTTGGCAATCACCACGCCTTTACCTGCCGCGAGGCCGTCTGCTTTGACCACGGTCGGCGTGGAAAACAGGCCTAATGACTTACGCAGCTCTTCCTCTGAGGAGCAGACCGCATAATGGGCCGTGGGCACCTGATGCCGCTGCATGAATTCCTTGGCAAAACTTTTGCTGGATTCAAGCTGTGCGGCAGCCTGGCTCGGCCCAAAGATAGCGAGCCCGCGCCGTGAGAATTCGTCCACCAACCCGAGTGAAAGCGGCAGTTCGGGGCCTACCACGGTGATGTCCGGCTGTACCTGGTGCGCCAGTCCTAGCAATCCCTCAACATCTTTTGGATCGCCAGGCAGACACGTAGCTTCTTCACCGATTCCGCCATTGCCAGGCACGCAGAATATCTCCGAAACGCGCGGCGATTGCCGCAGCTTCCAAACCAGCGCGTGCTCCCTTCCACCGTTGCCGATTACCAGTACCTTCATGACTCTGAGAAGACCTTTGAGGATAAATCATAGCGGCATTGATGTGCGAGAGAATGGGGAATGGTGTGAATCCAACGATAAATTCGTATATACAGGGCTAAATACAGGGCTAACTACTTGTCACCGCCTCAGTCTAATCTAAAAAGTTGTGCTGCCGTACTGCTCGGGGATTCTACGCCATAAATCATTTTAAGGATGCGGGACATGAATTTTACCCGTTGGACTGAAACCGTTCTCCAGGACCTTCGCTATGCACTGCGCCAATTCGTGCACAATCCCGTATTTACCGTAGTTGCAGTCCTGTCGCTGGCGCTGGGCATCGGCGCCAACACCGCCATCTTCAGCATTTTTAACGCGACAATGTTCAAATCGCTGCCGGTACGTGATGCAAACGAATTGATGGTTCTTACCAATCCCAATGCGTCCGGCGTGTCCGTGGGTATGGACACAGGTGAGCGCAACCTGCTGAGCTACGCCGAATTCACGCAACTTCGTGACCATATCACCACCATGTCAGGGCTGTGCGCCTCTGAATCGTCACTGAACCGCTGGGAGGTACGGATTGCAGGCAGCTCTCAGGAAGAGGCACGAGGACGTCTGGTGACCGAAGAGTACTTCTCCGTCTTGGGCGTTGAACCGGCGATTGGACGCTTCTTTACCTCCGAAGCCGGCGCTGGTCCAGGAAGCGATCCTTATGCTGTGATCAGCTACGGCTATTGGCAGCGGCGGTTCGGTGGCAATACATCGGTGCTGGGAACGCCTATCCGCTTGTATCAGACTACAGTGACTGTAATTGGCGTTGCTGCCCCTGGATTTCAAGGCGAGACCGTTGGCGAAGCCCCAGATTTTTGGGTGCCTATGATGATGGAGTTGCAGGTAAAGCCCGGTCGAGACTGGCTGCATGAGGACCTGAGCAAGGACATTGAGAAGGTCATGTGGCTGCACGCTTTCGGCAGGCTGAAGCCCGGCGTTACCAAGGCCAAAGCCCAGGCCGAGATTGATGTCTTGTTTAAAGGGATTATCGAGTCGGGATATCCTGCCAGCCTTTCGGCACAGGCACGCAAAGAAGCGCTGGATCAGCACCTGTTGCTCCATGACGCGCGCACCGGCGCGTTCGGAGGTCGTGACGAGTTTTCACGCCAACTGCTGATTGTGATGGCGTTCGCCGGGATTGTGCTCTTGATTGCCTGTGCCAATGTTGCCAATCTGCTGCTGGCGCGCGCCACTGCACGCTACAAGGAAGTTGGAGTGCGCCTTTCCCTGGGCGCGGCCAAGGGCCGCCTGGTGCGGCAATTTATGACCGAAAGCTTGCTGCTGGCGATATTTGGAGGTGTGGTCGGCGTGTTCCTGGCTATGGGGTCGGCACGCCTTTTGGTGCGGCTGTTGTCTGGGCCTAGAAATCCGCTGCACCTTTCAACCAGCCTGGATTTACGTGTGCTGGCCTTCACGGCTGGCGCGAGCCTGCTCACCGGTTTGCTCTTTGGTTTGGCGCCTGCGCTTCGCAGTACCCGCGTGGACATCAATGACAGCCTCCGGGAGACCGGCCGAGGCGTAACTACCTCCAGTAGACGTTTGACCCTGGCCAAAACGCTGGTGATACTACAAGTAACGTTTTCACTCCTGGCCGTCGTGGGCGCAGGGCTCTTCCTGCGAACGCTCTGGAACCTGCAGGCGGTGGGGCTTGGTTATCCGAAGGAGAACCTGCTGCTGGTTGGAATCGACGGCACGACCGCGGGTTACAAAGACGCCCGCCTCGCCAATCTCTACCATGATATACAGGACCGCATTCGTGCACTGCCCGGAGTGCGTGGAGCTACATACTCCGGCAATGGACTGTTCAGCGGCTCGGAATCCGGCGATCAGATTGAAGTAGAAGGCTTCACGGCGCAGAAGGACAATGACCGTGGGTCGCGCTTTGACCAGATTGGCCCCGGTTATTTTTCCACCGTTGGCATTCCTATGCTGTTGGGCCGGGAGGTGGAGGTGCGTGATACGGCCAGCTCGCCTCGGGTTTGCATTATCAATGAAGCCTTTGCACAGCACTTCTTCAAAGACCGCAATCCCATTGGAAAGCACATCACTCAGGTCTTTGGCGACAACAGGAGCCTGTGGGAAATCATTGGTGTGTCCAGGAATGCCCGCGATCATCGTCTGCGCGACGATGTGCCACCGCGATTTTACGAACCTGTGGACCAGAGCAACTTCGGCATTCCAGGAGCAGTGAACTTCGAAATCCGGACTGTCGGTGATCCGGAGCAAATGTTGGGCACTATACGCAAGGCCGTTCTCGACCTGAACGGAGATATTCCCGTTGTAGGCGCCCGTCCTCTGGGTGAGTTGCTCGACAGGGTGACATCCCAGCCGCGTATGATCGCACAGCTATGCACCATCCTGGGATTGATCGCGCTGCTGATGGCTGCGACTGGCCTCTACGGCGTGCTTTCCTATGGCGTCGCCCGCCGCACCAATGAGATTGGCATTCGCATGGCACTGGGCGCCGGCAGGAGCAGGGTGATCGGGATGATTCTGCGGGAGACTGGAATCATGATCGCGGTCGGCTTGACTGTGGGAATGATCGCCGCAGCCGCGGCCACCCGCCTGATCAAATCCTGGCTCTACGGCTTAAGCGCGTTGGATCCGTTGACCATTGCCGCTGCCATTTGTGTCCTTGGCGTTGTAGCTTTAGTCGCCGGCTATATCCCAGCAGCGCGCGCGGCCAGGGTCAATCCGGTGACCGCACTCCGGCATGAGTGATTTTTTTGGTTGAAAACATTCCGAGCAAAGCGAGGAAGCCCTATTCATACCTGGATCTGAAGGTTGAAGTGGAACCTGCCTGCTGGCCAAGAGATTCATTTTTCGGCGTTAAGCTCCTGCACAGTTAGACTTGCATGCGGAGGTTCAGTGATGATGTTAACCAAAAGCTTAGTGCTCATTCTTTGTGCCACGATGTCGTTTGCTCGACCGCCTACAGCCCAAAATAATCCTAGCGAAAAGGCGGCCGGTGATAGCAATGAAGCATGGCTGATCGGTGACTGGCGCGGAGACTCCATCTGTGTGGTGCGCGAGAGCGCCTGCCACGACGAAGACTCGCTTTACCACCTCGCCAAACTGCCGGAAAAGCCCGGCTGGTTTTCCATGAAAGCAGATAAGATCGTGGACGGGAAGCCGGTCACGATGGGAACGGTCGAGTGCAGCTATGACGTCAAACAACACTCCCTGGAATGCGCAATCCCCAGAGGCGGTGTTCTTCGATTCACGGCAGAAGAAAACAAAATGCAAGGCTCAATGACCCTTGCCGATAAGACCCTATGGCGGAAGATCAGCCTCAAGAAAGTCAAATCATAGCTACAAGAAGCCTGCTCTTCATCCCACACGCAAAACGCGCATCGCCGATCGGCTGTAGCCAGTCTTAACTCTTGAAAAGACTCTATCTTCGCCTGGAGCGAAACACCCTTATATACTGTCCTATTAACCATGTCTTCGCCGCCTGCCCCGATTACATCGCCGAGTTTCCGCATTCGTATCAAGACCCTTCCTGCGCTGAGACGGCGGGAGATGTGGCGCTACTTTGGGCCGGCCTTTGTCGCCAGCGTGGCCTATATCGATCCCGGAAATTTTGCCACCAACATTGAAGGTGGCACCAAATTTGGCTACACGCTTCTATGGGTGCTGTTGTGGTCCAACGCAATGGCCATCCTGGTGCAATATCTGGCCGCCAAGCTGGGCATAGCCACGGGCAAGACCCTGCCCCAAAATTGCCGAACCCACTTTCCCCCGAGGATCAATTTCGGATTGTGGATAGCCGCAGAGCTCTCCGCCGTGGCCACCGATCTGGCTGAATTTCTGGGTGCTGCCTTGGGATTTTATCTGCTGTTTGGCATCAGTTTGTTTGTGGCAGCACTGATCACGGCTGTACTGGTCTTCCTGATGCTGGCGGTAGAGTTGTACGGCTTCCGCCGCCTGGAGCAGCTCATCATGGTCTTGGTTTTCATGATTGCGGGTTGCTACGCCATCGAGATTTTCATGGTAAGTCCCGATTGGAGCACCGTGGTCCACCACGTGCTGGTACCGGAGATCAATTCCAAAAGCATCTACCTCGCAGTGGCCATGCTGGGCGCAACGGTGATGCCTCACGTGATCTACTTACATTCCGCCCTGGTGCAGGCGCGGGCCAAGGAGGACTCATTTCGTTGTCCGACCGGCCAGTTGCTGCGGAAGTTCCGCCATCTGCGCTACGAACTGATTGACGTGCTGGCCGCCATGAACGGGGCCTGGCTGATCAACTCAGCCATGATCGTGATGGCGGCGGCGGCATTTTTCAAGGGCGGCTATACAGTCACCTCATTCGAACAGGCCCATCTTACGTTACGACCTTTGCTGGGCAATCTTTCCGCTACAGCTTTTGCCCTGGCCCTGCTGTTTTCCGGGCTCTCCTCTTCCACAGTGGGGACCATGGCCGGCCAGGTCATCATTGAAGGTTTTCTGGACATCAAGTTCAGCATCTTCCTGCGTCGCCTGATTACTGTCGTCCCGGCTCTGGTGGTCATTGGCCTGAAATTCGATCCATTGAAGATTTTGATACTATCTCAGGTTGCGCTGAGCTTTACGCTCCCGTTTGCTCTGGTGCCCCTGATTATGCTCACTCGGCGCGAGTCAGTCATGGGCGACCTGGCCAACAATCGTCGTACGAATGCTTTGGCTTATGTAGTTGCGGGCGTCATTATTGCTTTAAACCTTCTTCTGCTCTACCACGCCTTCGGCGGTGAATTCTGAAGCAGTTACCGTGGCGCCAGACTTTTAGAGCAGATCTTGAAGCTGCGTACAGCGCTCCGCAATCTAATCAGGTAAGGTGAAATAATGAATACATTCGGCAGCCGTTCCAAATTACATGCCGGCGGGCAAGACTTCGAAATCTACCGCCTCGACGCGCTCGATAAGCATGTTTGTCCTACGCAACATCTCCCATACTCTCTAAGAATTCTCCTCGAAAACCTATTACGCACCGAAAACGGCCGCAGCGTGACCGCCGATGACATCCGTTTTATCGCCGAATGGAAACCGCTGGCTGTTCCGTCCAAGGAAATTGCCTTCACTCCCGCGCGCGTTCTGATGCAGGACTTTACCGGAGTGCCGGCCGTGGTCGACTTGGCCGCGATGCGCGACGCCATGAAGCGAATGGGCGGCAATCCTGCATTGATCAATCCGCTCCAGCCGGCGGAGCTGGTAATTGACCACTCGGTACAGGTAGATGAGTTCGCCACCAAGAACGCATTTCATACCAATGCGCTGCTGGAATTTCAGCGCAACCAGGAGCGATATGCGTTTCTGCGCTGGGGACAGTCGGCATTTCGCAACTTCAAAGCTGTGCCGCCCGATATGGGCATCGTTCACCAGGTAAACCTCGAATATCTGGCGCGGGTGGTGTTCTCCGAACAGAAAAATGGAAGCGCGCTCGCCTATCCGGACACCCTGGTGGGCACAGACTCGCACACCACCATGATCAACGGCCTGGGAGTATTGGGCTGGGGTGTAGGTGGAATTGAGGCCGAGGCCGCCATGCTGGGCCAGCCGGTTTCCATGCTGCTGCCCCAGGTGGTTGGATTCAAACTCACCGGCGAACTGCCTGAAGGTTCTACCGCTACCGACTTGGTGCTCACCGTGACCGAGATGCTGCGCAAGACCGGCGTAGTCGGAAAATTTGTAGAGTTCTTCGGCCCCGGCCTGGCCGCGCTGCCGCTGGCCGACCGTGCCACTATCGCCAATATGTCGCCCGAATACGGAGCCACCTGCGGTATCTTCCCCGTGGACGAAACCACCTTGCGTTATCTGCGTATGACCGGACGCACCGAGCAGCACATCGCTCTGGTTGAGGCGTATTGCAAAGAGCAGGGTCTCTTCCATACTGTCAAGACCGAAGACGCGCAGTACTCCGAAGTAGTCGAACTCGATCTCAGTACCGTTGAACCAAGTATCGCCGGACCCCGGCGTCCTCAGGACCGCGTTCCACTTTCCAAGGCCAAAGAGTCGTTTGAGCAAGCACTGCCTACATTGATCGGACCGCGTACTTCCAAAGACGCCCGGAAAGCGGCCCCCAAACAAGTTGCCCGCTTTGAAGGTGAGGGCGGGAGCGCTACGGCGGTAGCAGTGGAAGATGCCGAGGCGCCGCACAGAGAGGTTTCTCCCGATATCTTTGAATACCTCCATGACGGTTCTGTAGTCATTGCCGCCATTACCAGTTGCACCAACACTTCTAACCCTTCCGTCATGATGGCTGCTGGCCTGCTGGCCAAGAAAGCCGTGGAAAAAGGGCTCCGCCGCAAACCTTGGGTAAAGACCTCGCTGGCCCCCGGATCGCGTGTGGTGACTGAGTATTACAGAAGGGCCGGGCTGATCCCTTACCTCGAAGAGCTCGGGTTTCACATTGTCGGCTACGGATGCACCACCTGCATCGGCAACTCCGGGCCGCTGCCTCAGGATGTCTCGTATGCGGTGAGCGAGAAAGAGCTGGTCGTAGCTTCCGTGCTCTCCGGCAATCGCAACTTTGAAGGACGCATTAACTCTGAAGTGCGCGCCAACTATCTGATGTCGCCGCCGCTGGTCGTGGCTTATGCCCTCGCCGGTCGTGTGGATGTAGACATTACTCATGACCCGCTGGGCAAAGACAAGAATGACCAGCCGGTCTATCTGCGGGACATCTGGCCCACACAAAAAGAAGTGCAGGAAGCGGTCGCCAAAGCGATTGACTCCAGCATGTTCACCGGCAACTACTCCACCATCTTCGAAGGCGATGACGAATGGAAGCGGCTGAAGGTGCCGCAGGGCGAAACCTACGAATGGGACGCCGGCTCTACCTACATCAAGCGCGCTCCTTACTTTGACGATATGCCTGCCTCTCCCCCGCCAGTCAAAGACATCAAGGGCGCACGGATACTGGCCAAGCTGGGCCACAGCGTGACCACCGACCACATCTCCCCAGCAGGCTCCATCAAACCTGCCAGCCCCGCCGGCAAGTACCTGCAAGAACGCGGCGTGCAGCCGAGGGATTTCAACTCCTACGGTTCGCGCCGTGGTAATCATGAAGTTATGGTGCGCGGGACATTCGCTAACGTCCGGCTGCGCAACCGGCTGGTGCCCGAGGCCGAAGGCGGTGTTACCAAACACTTTCCCAGTGGCGAAGTAATGTCGATCTTCGATGCCTCGGAAAAATATCGCGCTGAGGGTGTGCCGCTCATTCTCCTGGCCGGCAAGGAGTACGGATCAGGCTCCTCCCGAGATTGGGCCGCCAAAGGTCCTAATCTGCTAGGCGTGTACGCCGTGATTGCCGAGAGTTACGAACGCATTCACCGCTCCAACCTGGTGGGTATGGGCATTCTGCCGCTGCAATATCTTTCCGAGGAAGACGCAGAAACGCATGGTCTTAATGGCAACGAAATCTATGAAATCGTGGGCCTTCCTGCCCTGTTGGAGAGCAAATTTGCCGGTGGCCGTCAGTTACGAGTACGAGCCCAATGCCCGGACGGGACAGTGACGGAGTTCGATGCCATTGTGCGCATCGATACCCCGCAGGAAATTCTCTACTACGAGCACGGCGGAATCCTCCAATATGTGCTGCGCCAGTTGCTCTCCGGCAAGCAAAAGCCGGAAGTCCTGAGCGCCGGCATGAGCACCATTGCAGATCACAAGACAGGCAGCAGCGTTACCTAGAAATTTATAGCGGTTCCACAGTTGCTATATCCCCGGTGCTTTATTAGCGATTGCAAGCTCTTTCTGGCCCAAAATATCCTTACAGTATCCTTAGGGTATCCGCAGGGGGTGGGGGGTATTCACGAATCAACAAGTTTCAATTGGAAACCTCTAATCTTGACGGTTCTGGTTTTCATCATGAATTTTGATGGAGATGGAGCTAGAGAATGAAAGGCCACGAGAGTTAGCGTCCTCGCGGATGACGTAGGTTGTCGTGGATCCTTTGCTACCGCTCAGGATTTCGGCAGGAGGCTCCCGCTTCCGCTCACGCCTCCTAAACGCCTCAAGTTAGCGTCCTCGCGGATGACGTAAGGTTTCTACCTTTCTATTGTAAGAGCATTCCTCTCCAGGAGCGGAGAAAATGCACCCCCTAATTCTCGGTCCCTGGGTCTACCAATCTGCGTACATCGGCGCAAATCAGCGGCAAACTTTGGTTGCGGCTCTCGCGCTGTGTGGCAAAGGTTTTTGGTTTATCAGCGTCAATCAGTTCAATCAGCGTCATCAGTGGTAAGAAGTTGGTTGCGGCTCTTTCGCACCCTGATCACCTAAATATCACCCGCACTATGCCGATATATGCATTGAGGCAGGCAGAAGTAAAAGGACAACTCCATGCATACCATTCTTGTGATCGACGACAGCAGATTTTTCAGGATTGCCAACGAACGTATCCTCTCCAAAGCGGGATATCACGCAGTGGGCGCTGGGGACGGCGAAGAGGCCTTACGCATTGTGGGCCAGACCCTTCCCGACGTCATACTTCTTGACATGATGCTTCCTAAAATGGGCGGACCAGAAGTGCTCCAGTCTCTCAAGAAGAATCCTGCGACTGCTAAAATTCCGGTCATTGTGTTGACCAGTCTTTCGCAGAAGAACGAAGGCAAACTGCGGCAGGCAGGGGCTTTCGCCTTCCTGGAAAAAGGACCGCTGCTCGATAACCCTGGCCTGTTGCTGGGCACTGTGGAACGGGCCATCAACAAGGACGGAAATGGGCGTCCTCGTGAACAGTTGATGCAGGACTCGGTCCCACTCCGGTAGCGGCCTCCAAAGGAGATTTGGAACTTTAAACTAAAAGGACACTGACTATGCTGCGCCCCAATCCATTTTCAGACGACAGAGTTTGCGTACGGTGCACCCGGTGTGACGCGCAAGTCCATCCCGGAGTCTCCCAGAGCTTTTTAGCTATGATTGGCCACATCTTGAAACTGCGTTGTGAGAAATGCCACTTTGAAGACTGGTACCTGGAGTCCGAGTTCTTCCTCAGAGCGGGTTATTATTCTGAGTTTCAAAGTCAGGATGTTCTTGCCCAGTTGTCAAGCTAGATCAAAGATGTTCCCGTGCTTCCACTCGGTCGGATAACCAAGGCAGCCGCTGAGACATCCCGGCCAGTCGCAATACTGTTCAATTAAGCTTTCAATGAACCTTCTCGATTAATAGATTTGTCGAGAAAACAAGAGCAATCTGTGCCGCCCCGCTGGGGCTCTACCTGTCTATCTTCAACATTTCCCAGCGCTTCCGCACTGGGCTAGAACTATTCCACCCCCTTCAGGGGTTGGATCATTGGAGTCCCAGACACCCTCCAGATTCCTTAAGTAAACAGTATTGCGGCTAGTCGCAATCGGTGCACAGTGACTCGCACTTTTAATTACACCCTGTGATTGCTCACTTCTGCTCTTCGGCCTCGTCTGCTCTACAGTCTTAAGAGGTTCGCTGTGACTTGTTTACCCAGAATTAGAATGCTCGCTAACTCGCGCCAGAGCATGTTCTAAAGCCTTGAGACTAACAGGTTTGGCGACATAGTCGTCCATACCTGCTTCGAGACAACGGTCGCTATAGCCGTTCATTGCATGCGCCGTCATGGCAATGATTGGGATGTGATTTCCGGAGGCTTGCTCGCGTTCGCGGATGCGCCGCGTGGCTTCCAGGCCATCTACCTCCGGCATCTGCACGTCCATGAAGATTAAATCAAACGCTCCTTGACTCCATTGGCCTATCGCTTCGGCGCCGTTGGCGGCCAGGATCACCCGGTGGCCCATTTTCTGCAGCATAGCTGTGGCCAGCTTTTGGTTCACCAGGTTGTCTTCGGCCACCAGGATGCTCAATGGTCCGGCTCTGAATTGTCTGCCGGGGGGCGCAATGGCCAGCACCGGCACACCAAGAAGATATTCAATGTCTGAAGGCTTCGTTTCTCGAGGACCATCAGCAAGCGGCAAGTCAAGAGCGAAGTGAAATGTGGAGCCCCCGCCGGGTGTGCTCTCCAGCCACATCTTGCCACCCATGAGTTCGATGATTCGCGCAGAGATGGCCAGCCCCAGTCCTGTCCCGCCATACTGCCGGGTTGTGGAGGCGTCAGCTTGCTCAAACGCTTGGAATAGCTTGGCTTGTTTTTCCACCGGGATCCCGATGCCTGTGTCGCGCACCGAGAAGTGCAACTTGGATTCATTTTGGGAAGACCGTTCCAGCCGCGCCCGGACTATGACTTCACCTGTTGCTGTGAATTTGATGGCATTACCGATCAAATTCAGCATCACCTGGCGCAGACGAACGGAGTCGCCCACTAACTCCGGCGCATCCGGTTCGATGTCGAGGATGAGTTCCAGACGTTTTTTGTGCGCCTCCACGGCCAGGATTTTAGTCGACCCGGCCACCAGCTCCGCTACATCAAATGGCATCGGGTCGAGAATGAACTTGTGTGCCTCAATTTTAGAATAGTCAAGGATGTCGTTGATGACGACCAGCAGAGCGTCCGCCGAAGACTTGACCATGGACATGAACTCTCGTTGTTCCAGGTTAAGGCCGGTGGCCAGCATCAACTCAGTTGTTCCTAGAATGCCGTTCATAGGCGTGCGAATCTCATGGCTCATGTTGGCCAAAAATTCGCTCTTGGCGCGGTTGGCGTTTTCCGCGATGATCTTGGCCTGCTCGGCCGCTCGTTTTGCTACTTCCGCTTCATTCCTGGCCCGCTCAAGTTCCTGCTCCCTTAACTTCCGCTCAGTGCAGTCTCGGGTAACAATGCGAAAGCCCACCGGTTTGCCTTCCCGGTCCTTCTTGAGAGTTATCGATTGCTCGGTGTATAAGACCCGGGATCCATAACTAAAATTGAAGTCATAAGTGACCGGCTGGCCAGTTCTGTAAACATGAGTGTAGATTTCGACTGTTTCTTGCCACGACCCGGGAGTTAAGTATTCCCTGAAGTTGGTGCCGGCGAGTTCCTCGGGTGTTGTGAATTGTCTTAGATTCAAAGATGCCAGGTGTTCGTTGAAACGGCCATAGATGCGGCAGAAGGCAACATTTGCAAACTGATAGTTCCCTTTAAAGTCCACCTCGTGGTAACCGTCCGCGATCCCGTTCAAGATCGCTCCATAGCGCTCTTGGCTTTCATAAAGCGCGGCCTCCGCCTGCCTGCGCTCGGTAAGGTCGCGGGCAAATACTAGTAAAAGGCACTCCTCGCCGCGTTGGATGCGGCAGATGCTCAACTCTATGGGAAATTGATGCCCGTTGCGGCGCAACCCCGTCGATTCAAACCGCCGATTGCGTGTGGAATTCCCTTCGGAGAACAGCATGCGCCCGAAAATGTCGTCATAGAACTGCTGGCACGACTGAGGAGCGATGATTTCCAGCAGGGCTTGTCCAACTGCCGCGGAACGCGGCCATCCAAAAATATTGTCCGCCTGTGGATTCCATTCCACAATCACTCCTCTGGAGTCCACTTCAATAAGGGCATCTGGGGCGGTTTCCATGATCGTTCGCATTGAAATCTCTGTCTGCTCGGATTGCCTGGTCTGCTCTGCAGCAACGCCATTTGCCGCTATGTCGTCCTCTCTATGGGCTTCTTTGCATTGCATACTGAGATGTAGCTCTTAGCATTCATATCGGAAAATCATCGCAACACATTAGCCATAATTTTCAAAGGAAACGTCAGTTAGAAGAGGTTTAGAATCATAAACTTGCAAAGTCCAGACTTGGCGCAGATCAGCATTGGGCCTGGAATATCACAATGCAGCCGAGCCGCAACCAAACCTCCAAAATTAACCGCAGAGGCCGCAGAGAGCGCAGAGGAAGTCGAAATCGGGAGATTCGGTGGATCAGAATTGCCAAACCTACCCAGAAAGGTAAAGAAAATTTGCGAGAAAAAGCACGATTTCAAAGCACCTCGTAGTATGAAGAGCTCTTAATCTGAATGAAAACCAAACTGTTCCATATATGCTCTCGAAAAAGGATGGCGGCCAAGCTATGATGACCCTGCTGTGAAACCTTTCGATAGGAGCTAACAGAGAAAAACAATGAATGGTAAAAAGTTGTTTTTGAAACTCGCGATATTAACTCTCAGTCTCGTTACTCTCCGGGCAGTTGCCACGCCGCATTCGGCCACAATCTGTCACGATGTTGCCGTACTGTGCAGCACCGACACTTGTTCCGGTGCTTGTGGTTACGAATACGGCCAGGATTGTAATACCTGCTACGGGGATGATGGCTCCACTCTGCCCAATTCTCCCGACTGCCGCTGACCATGATTCGCCGCAGAAAGACACATATTTGGTTGAAATATTTTCTGCCTGAACTGCACTATTCATCGAAGCATGTATCAGCAAATGAAGAACCAGAGCCGCTAAAGGATGAATTCCTGTTTCCCGGCTTTTCGTTGTCTCTTCGTTATGTCTTTGACGGCGCCAAAGAGCAAGCGCCTGCGACCAGTATTGGAATTGGGCCGTTAAACTGCTTCCGTGTTGGCAATCGTTTCGGTCAAAACGTAACCCAAGCTGGATCTGCCTGTAATTCTCAGCGGTTAAACGGATACTCATTGATCCAATGGAAGCCCCGGTTTTGAAGCAGGAATTTGCGCTCCTCTCCCTGATGCAACTGGGCCTTGATCGTATGACCGTCTAATTGTCCTTCTAAGGTCACGTGGGCCGGGTCAGATCTCTCTACAGTAAAGTTGGATTTCGAACCCGGATCCTCGCGTTTTGCCAATATCAGCGTTTTCTTGTCAAGGTCGAGCTGAGGGCGAAAACGCCGGCGCGATCCGTTCACGGACATGATAGAAAAATCAAATCGATCGAAAAGCACCTGGTTCCAGCGGGTTTCGTCTGTCGCCAACGGTGGCCTCACTTGTCCGTCGATGGCAAATTCATCAACCGCCCAGACGCCGTACAGGGCCGGCTTAGGGGCATTATCGCCGTAGGTTTTGGCCGATTTCCCGACGCTGTAGAGGTCCCAGCTTATGCCATATACGCCCATTAGAAGTTGGAAAGCCAGGATGCCATGGTTCATCCACTTCCGCTTGAACAATGGCGGACGGACAGCGGGTTCTACTCTGCGGTTGAAGAGGAAGAAGTTTGCCATCCGCCGCAGCTCGGGCGCCAGCAGCAGTAAAGACATCAGGAGCAAATTCAGGGAATAGAGCTTGACCGGCACGTCATAGCTCATGTTGAGCATGAAAATGTTGCTCATGGCACCCAGGCTTACCAGGGCCCCCAGGATTGTAAGGCGCGGAACAAAGAGCAGTATGCCGCCAAGCATTTCAACCGCGCCCGCGAAAAAGGTATAGCTCTTCGAGGCCCCCATGAACGTCCACAACAGGCCCATCGGAGAGGAATCGCCGTAGGGCTGGAGAAGACGGGCCAGATTTGGCGTCGGGAACTGGCCCTGAATCACCTTGACCGATCCGTAGGAGATCATTGTCGTGGCGAGGACCAAGCGGACGTAGAGTATCAGCCATTGTTGGAGCTTCTCGTAGTTGGGTCTTCTTCGATCGAGCAGTGACCAGATTACGGTTGCGAAAAGCGCCACAGCGAGGAAGCACAACACCTCAACGTAGTTGTAGGTCGTGTCTCCGCTGCCATTGGGAAATACTGTTATGTCGTGACTGAGGTGCAGCAGGTGCTTGCCCACCCAGGGCACAACGATCTTCTCAAGCTGCGTCCATTTTTGGGCAGGATAGCCGGTATAGTGAAACCAGCCAAGAGGAAAGGGGAAGCTGTACAAGATGAAATAGACAAATACGAATCGAAAAACGATACGGGTGCCAGTCCGCCAACGAACTATTTTTTCGGTCGCTTGAATTTCTGCCGGCCATACTGTCTCCGCTTGCATCTCTGCTTGTGCCTGCATCAGAATCTCCAGCCAAAAAATGGCCTCTCATCCAGCTCACGCCAGGTTCGCCGGGGTGGCCAATAATGGCCAATGAGCCGTCAAAATCGACTAAATTAGGGGGAAACGTAACGAAAACATAGCATGGGAAGTGCATCAGCAGCGTGGCAAATTAGGAGTCCCGGCATAGAAAAACCACTCCCCACATTGCCAGGAAAGGGAAGCCATCTGTAAATGCTGTCAGGCGGTTGCGGCGTGCTCCCAGGAAGTGTGGGGTACTCAGGTTTTTGGGTTGGTTTTTGGCGCCGCCAGCTCGTGCAGGTATTCGCTCAGGGATTTCGACAGTGTCACGAAATCCGAAGGGATCATGATCACCGTCGTGCTGTTGTTCTCCGCGCCCACCTCGGTAACCATCTGCATGCGTCGTAATTCGAGTGCCGCCGGATTGCCGGCCATTTGGGCCGACGCTGCTGCCAGCTTTTCCGACGCTTCCAGCTCTGCCTCCGCCTTGATGATGCGTGCCCGTTTTTCGCGAATCGCTTCGGCCTGCATCGCCATCACCTGTTGCATTGCCTCGGGCAACTCCACATCCTTCATCTCGAATCTCTCGACCTCGATACCCCATGGAACGGTCGAACCAGCGATGCTTGCACGCAACAACCCGTTGATCTTGTCGCGCTCTTGCAGGACCTCGTCCAGATCGTGTTGCCCAATGATGTTCCGCAGACCAGTCAGCGCCAATTGATAGACGGCCGCTGGAGCGTCTGCTACTGCGATCACGGACTTTGCTGCGTCGACAATCCGATACCAAAGGACCGCGTTTACCTTTATCGTTACGCTGTCACGCGTGATGGTCTCTTGCCGCTCTGCCGAAACTGTTCGCGTGCGGATGTCGATAATCATTGCGCGCTCTATACCGAGCGGAATGATCCAGAACAAGCCTGGACCACGCAGACCATGATATCTTCCGAGGCGAAAAACAACCCCACGTTGATATTCTCGCGCGATACGAAACCCTGTAATGAGCAGAATGACGAGAACTGCGACGATGAGTTGAAGAGGTGTCAAGACAAATACCAACATGAATATGGGGGCGCACAGGAAGTTTAAGCCGTTATGCTGGCAATTGCGAGAATTTTGTTCTCCGTCATGATGAGGACATCCTTCCATCCCGTGAGAATTTGTAACTGGATAACCCACGGCCCAACATTTCTTGCCTGCCCTTCCCAAACCCGCCCGGTAGCGGGATAATATCTGTTTAATCAGTTCTTAACATACGTCCTAACGGAGCCCCGGACCCTCTTGACCAAAAGCTAGCAGCCAATTAGAACCTCGGAATCGTTTCGCCTGCTGTCAGGTCTAAGCTCCCTATTTTGAAGGAGGCACCTTTGAAGGTTTACGAAGGCAAGGACATCCGCAACCTGGTGGTCATCGGCCACTCTCACTCTGGAAAAACATCGCTTGTTTCCTCCATGCTGTATACCGGCGGAGCCACTCCCAAACTAGGCCTGGTGGATGACGGCTCGACCGTCACTGACCACGACGAAGAAGAAATCTCCCGCCAGATGACAGTCTCCACGGGCATAGCCTCGCTGGAATGGCGCAACACCAAGATCACCCTGCTCGATACGCCCGGCTTTACCTTGTTTGCTCATGAAGCCAAGGTCGCCATGTCCGCAACCGAGGCGGCGATATTGGTAGTGGATGGCGTCTCCGGTGTGGAGGTGGTGACAGAAAAGGTCTGGCAATACGCTGACGAAATTGAGCTGCCTCGGGTGATCGTGGTCAGCCGCATGGACCGCGATCGCGCCAACTATGAAACGGCCCTGGAGAGCCTCAGGAATGCTTTTGGCCGCCAAGTGGTGCCGGTGCAGATTCCCATTGGCAGCGAGAAGAGCCTTAAGGGCGTGATTGATCTGGTCACCATGAAGGCCTATACCTACGAGATGGGTGGCAATGGCAAAGGGAAAGAAGGGTCGATTCCCGCTGAACTGGAAGCTGCCGCTAAGGATGCCCATGAAAAACTGGTAGAGATCATCGCCGAGGGCAAGGACGAACTGATGGAGGAGTTCTTCGATACCGGCACGATTAAAGAAGAACATCTGGTTCCAGCCCTGCATGAAGCTATTCGTGACGATAAGATTTTCCCTGTGATCTTTGCTTCGGGATTGGGGAACATCGGCAGCGACCATCTTCTGGACTTTATCGTCGATTACTGCCCGACGGCCGCCGAGCACCGGGCTGTTCATGCCGCGCCCGAGGCCTCAGGAAACGGCCATGCTGCGGAAAGAAAGGTCAAAGATTCTGAACCCGCCTCGGTCTATATTTTCAAGACCGCCAACGATCCTTTTGCCGGACGCATTACTTATTTCAAAGTATTTTCCGGTGTGGTGAAGAACGACGCCACCTTGCAGAATTTCAGCCGCAGCACCCCGGAAAAATTCTCGCATCTTTCCATCCCCCAGGGCAAAAACCTGATTCCAATTCCGGAGCTTCACGCCGGCGACATTGGTGCGGTAGCCAAATTGAAAGAAACTCTCACCGGCGATACGCTGGGTGACAAAGCTAATCCCATTCAATATCCCCCGGTAAAGCTGCCTGAGCCTGCCATTACCTTTGCCATCGAGCCCAAGACACGAAACGATGAAGACAAGCTCTCCAACGGCCTGCACAAACTCATGGAAGAAGATCCAATGGTGCGTTTCTTCCGCGACGAGCAGACCAAGGAGTTCCTGATCGCCGGAACCGGGCAGCAACATATTGAAGTCATCGTCTCCAAGATGAAGCGGCGTTATCACACGGAAGTCAACCTTAAGGCTCCCAAGGTGCCATATCGTGAAACCATCCGGGGCAAGGCCGACGTACAGGGCCGCCATAAGAAACAGAGCGGTGGGCATGGCCAATACGGCGACTGCAAGATCAGGATGGAACCTCTGGAGCGCGGCAAGAATTTTGAGTTTGTGAATGATATTTTTGGCGGCTCCATTCCCAAGAACTATATTCCCGCGGTCGAAAAGGGGATTGTTGAAGCCGCCGCCCGCGGCTACCTGGCCGGCTACCCGGTGGTGGACTTCCGTGTGATCCTTTATGACGGCAGCTACCACGATGTGGATTCCAACGAGCTTTCATTCAAGACCGCGGGCCGCATTGCCTTCAAGAAAGCCATGGAACAGGCCAAGCCCACCTTGCTGGAACCAATCATGCACGTGGAAATCACCATCCCAGATGAGTTTGCCGGCAGCATCATGGGCGATCTGAACTCCCGTCGCGGACGCATTCAGGGCATGGACAACAAGGCCGGTAAGACCATCGTGAAGGCCGAAGTGCCCATGGCCGAAATGCTTACCTATGGCGCTGACCTTACCTCGATGACTCAAGGGCGTGGCAGCTTCAACATGGAGATCTCCCACTACGATTACGTTCCTGCCCTCCAGCAGGAAAAAATCATCGCCCAAGCCAAGGCCGAACGCGGAGAAGTGGTGGAAGTGGAAGAGTAGTGCTAAAACGCTTCAGAAGCATTTGCTCATGACAGACTACCAGCAATACCTTACCCCTGACGCGATTGTGCTTTACCCCAATCGAGCAAAATTGGTTTTGCTGACTGTCGGCGGCGTAGTAATGATGGCAGCCAGTTACTTCGCATGGAACAATGCGGAGGAGATCGAGTATCGTGTGGCAGGCGTTGCAGGCTTGGTATTCTTCGGTTTTTGCCTGCTGTATTTCCTCCTGAGATTTGTAAAGCCGAAACCTTCGCTGATCATCACCGATTTCGGTATTGTGGATGACGCGTCTGCGCTGGCTGCCGGTCTTATTCGCTGGGACGAGATTGACAATATCTCGATTGCAACTTTTCAGCGGCAGCGTTTTTTGGCTGTAAAACTGAAAGATACGCAGGAATTTCTTAGCCGCCAGCCATATATCAAATCACGGATGATGCGTATGAACATCTCGCTGGCTGGAACTCCGGTCTGCATACCTGGAACTTCCTTGCCTATGACTCTGGAAGAATTGCTGCAAACCATCCAAAAGAAGCAGCCAAAAAGCTCCGTTGCATAGATTTCATCTTTGGGGGTGCCGTGTTTTTAAACCGCGTATTTCGAGTTCTGCCTCTGGCCACACTCTTCTTGTTCCTGAGTGTTCCGCATACTGCTGCCCAGGCCGGTGTCCCGAAGCAACCCGCAAAACATGCAGGTCCAGCTACGGTGGCCGAAGCCGAAGCTTTTATGCAACGCGCCGAGGCTGAGCTTGCCGACTTGGGCGTAAGAGCGCAACGGGCCGCATGGGTACAGGAGAACTTTATTACTGATGACACAGAGATCATCTCCGCCCAGGCCCAGGAAAAGATCACGGCCGTGACCACCCAGCTCGCGCTGGATGCCCGTCGATTCGATCATTTGCAGATGCCGCTTGATCTGGCGCGCAAGTTCAAGCTGCTGAAATTATCGCTGGTTGCTCCCGCCCCTAACAACGACAAAGAGCGCAGCGAACTGACCCGCATTGCTACCTCGCTCGACTCGGATTACGGCAAAGGCAAATACTGCAAGACCCAGGGGGATGGCAAAGAGAAATGCCTTTCCATCAACGACCTGAGCCGTATCCTGGCCTCGAGCACCAATCCCGAAGAGTTGTTGGATGCCTGGACAGGATGGCACAAAATCTCTCCGCCGATGCGCCAGCGCTATGCCCGCTTTGTGGAGCTTTCCAACAAAGGCGCGCGTGAACTTGGATTCAAAGACACCGGGGCCATGTGGCGCTCCAACTACGACATGTCTCCGGAAGAGTTCAGTGCCGAACTGGAACGGCTCTGGCAGCAGGTGCGGCCGCTCTACGTAGCGCTGCATGCTTATGTTCGTAAAGAGCTCATCAAGAAGTACGGCAAAATCGCCGATCGTCCCGATGGACTGATTCCTGCCCAGTTGCTTGGAAATATGTGGGCGCAGGAGTGGGGCAATATTTATCCGCTGGTTGCGCCCGCCACTGGAGGCAAGGGCTACGACCTGACTGAGCTGCTGAAAGAGCACAAAGTCAACGAACTGGGGATGGTCCACTACGGAGAAAACTTCTTCACCTCGCTGGGTTTCCCTTCGCTGCCCAAGACATTTTGGGAGCGCTCTCTGTTCGTCAAGCCCGCGGACCGCGATGTCGTCTGCCATGCCAGCGCCTGGGACGTCGACAATCAAACCGACGTTCGCCTGAAGATGTGCATTGAAATCAGGGATGAAGATTTTGTGACTGTCCACCATGAGCTTGGCCATAATTTTTACCAGCGGGCTTATAAGGACCAGTCAACATTATTTGAAGACAGCGCCAACGACGGCTTTCACGAAGCTGTGGGCGACACCATTGCCCTCTCTGTTACGCCGGAATATCTGAAAGAAGTTGGTCTTTTGCAAGCTGTTCCTCCTGAGGATGCCGATACCGGGTATCTGCTGAAAATGGCGCTGGACAAAATCGCTTTTCTGCCGTTTGGTTTGCTCATCGACCAGTGGCGCTGGAAGGTCTTCTCCGGTGAGATCACCCCGGAAAATTACAACAAAGCCTGGTGGGAGCTTAAAGCTAAATATCAAGGTGTGGCTCCTCCAGTGGAACGAAGCGAGGCTGATTTCGATCCCGGCGCCAAGTATCACGTGGCCTCCAACACGCCGTATACGCGTTATTTTCTGGCCCGCATTCTCCAGTTCCAGTTTCATCGGGCACTCTGCCAGACTGCCGGGATTCAAGGGCCTTTGCACCGCTGTTCTATCTACAAGAACAAGGCTGCTGGTGAGAGTCTGAACAAGATGCTCAGCATGGGCAAGAGCCATCCCTGGCCCGATGCCCTGGAAGCGATTAGCGGACAGCGAAAGATGGATGCCACCGCCATTCTCGATTACTTTGCCCCTCTGAAAAAATGGCTGGACCAACAGACCCAGGGAGAAAAACTCGGCTGGCAGGGTATGGACACCGGTGCCGAAACGCCGCCGAGGCACACTAGCCGATAAACTAAAGAGCACAAAGTCTTACCGCGGATTGTACGGATACACGCGGATTGCTGTTTTGGCAAACCCTAGACCAGATCTGCTACCAACGGCACAGCACATTTGCCGGGCGATATCTCGGAAAGTTTTTTGCTATTATTTCCGTGAGGACGAAGCCCATGTCGTCTTGCATGTTTTATCTGCGCCTCACACTCATTTCTGGTTTCACGTTTTCTTTATTGGCAGGCGGTGGCAGATATACGACCGCCCAGTCAAAAGGGCCACAGCAGCCAAATGCCAATCCAACAACGGCTCGGCTCTCGGGACACGTATATCGTGCGGATACAGGAGAGCCGTTGTCAAAGGTGACGGTAAGTCTGAGCCCACAAGACGAAAAAACCGCAGACGCTGCCGGTGAGCGAACAGCGAGAACTGGCCCAGATGGGACATTCGTATTTTCCCAGCTTCCGGCTGGGACTTATGCGCTTGAGGCAACACGGAACGGTTTTGTGTCCAAATACGGCTGGGATGGCTCAGCCAGGAATGCGCCGCTGGTTTTAGGTTCGGGTCAGGAAGTGAAGAACTTGACTATACATCTCACTCTGGGCGGCGTGATTTCCGGAATGGTATTGGACGAGGACAATGAACCCGTCCCCGATATCTCGGTATTTGCAATTCGTCCAAGCTATTCACCCGGTGGGGGATGGCGGTACGGGCTGCGATTTGGCGGCAGGACCGATGACCTTGGCCGGTTTCGTCTAACTGGCCTGCTGCCGGGCCCCTACTACCTCCGGACAGGTGGGCCGTGGGCAAGCCGTGTTCTCAAGCAAGGGCCAGGACGCGGATTACGGTATCAGGAAACTTACTATCCAGGCACGCTTTCCATGCAGGAGGCCCAGCCCATTACAGTTACAGGCGGTGCGGAGGTCCCCGACGTCCGCTGGCCAGCCCGCTTTGAAAATACGTATACCGTCAACGGAATGGTGTCGTATGCTGCGAAAAACGCGGACCTAAAACCCACAGGCGTGGAGATTGACAGCGGTGAAGTGATCTTTGGCGAGGGAATGATGCACGCCGATGTTCGGGCCGATGGTTCATTTACGATTCAGGGACTTGCGCCCGGAGAATACAGGCTCACTGCTACAGCCCTGCAGCCGCGCAAATCCGGAGAAGTGGAGCAAGTGAACCAAGGCTATGCGATTGCTCGTATTGCCGATGCAGACGTAGACGTGAACCTGAAAATAGGCAGAGCGTGTGAAGTTCGGGGCCAAGTAGTATATGACGACCCGCAGGCCGCAACCTTTGCAGGACTTCAGATCTCTCTCGATACACGCAGCGGCATCATTTTCGGCGCTTCATTGGATGCCGAAGGCAAGTTTGATATTCGCAGCGCGCCCCCTGGCCGCTACACTTTTTCGCTCTTCCACGAACGCGCTAACGAGGCCAAAATTTACCTGAAGCACGTAGAGTGTTCAGGAAAGGATTACGCCACGCAGCCGCTGATGCTTGGCCTGGGCGCCACCTTGAACTGCAAGGCGATCGTCGCCACCGATACGGCCACCATCAGCGGTCAGGTGAAACAAGGCGATAGACCCGCAGTAGAAGCCGTTGTTGTCGTAGTCCCTGAGGAGCGCGCTCTGCGGTCGCTGCCGCGTTATACGCTCAGCGGGAAAACTGGCAGCGATGGCCATTTCCGGATTGCAGCTTTAATTCCGGGCGACTACCTTATCTTCGCAGTGCCACCGGATGAGTATCAAAGCTATTTTGCTCTCGATTTCGCTGAGCGGAACGCCGGCAGCGCCCAAACCGTGAGCATTAAACCCGGCGAGAGCAAAGAAACGAATCTGCAACTTTTGGTCGCGCAATAATGCGCCGGGCCGTTCCAGGCAAGGCAGGATTAAAATCGCAGCCTCTGAGCGAACCTGCGCATCAAATTGTTTTTGACGTCCAAATGAATGCTTCTCGGAGGTTTGTATGGCTGTGAATTGGAATAAGGACATTGATACATCGCTGAGCAAAGCCAAGGCTGAACATAAACCGGTTCTGGTTGATTTCAGCGCTGCTCCTGCTTGAGGCGCTTGTGCTCGGCTGGAAGCCGAGTCGTATGCTGATCCCCAACTCTCTACGTTTATCCAGCAAGATTTCATTCCTATCGAAGTCCACATCAAAGAAAACCCGGCCGGATTCCATCGTTTTGATGCCGTCTGGACCCCTACGATTCTTGTGCTGGACGAGAATGGCAAGGAGCGTCACCGCATTGAGGGTTATCTTCCCAAAGATGAATTTGCCGCTCAGCTTCTGATGGGATTGGCCCGAGTCGCGTTTATGAGTAAGAAATGGGCCGATGCAGAGAAGTTCTACGACGAGATTTTGCAGAAATATCCGAACAGCACTGCTGCGCCGGAAGCAGTGTACTGGAGGGGAGTCTCAATCTACAAAAAGACGAACGATCATCACGTGCTGGGCGAGGTACCCAAGACATTGCAGCAGAAGTATCCCGACAGCGTTTGGGCCAAGAAGGCCCTGCCTTGGGCAGCTTAGTTTCTAGTGTAGTCATTCAGTATTTTCGACCCAGAGCATCCCAAACTGGTCTGGGTCGAAAATCACATCGTTCATGGCGTCCACTCAGTCCACCACGTCCACTCAGTCCACACTTCGCTACAGGAAAAGTTGATTTGCATGAGCTTTCGCGGGCCAACGGTCCTGAAGGACACTAGGATTGAACACTGCCATAGTGTCTTGGAATACATTCAAGGCACGTAAACAGAGGTAAGCTCAGTGTTTCCCCCTACACCACTGGTGCATTGGCTTTACGGAGCTCCGCACTGTCCAATCTTTGGACGTCCGTAACTTATTGTTTTGTCGGCGGTTTGGGACAATAGTGGTCGAGGTACTCCCCCCATGATCCGCCAGGAACAATATGAAATCTGGGTACAGCAAGGTGAGAAAAAGTGGGAAATGCTTGGTTCTTTTCAGGATTTAGGCATTGCTTCCATGATTGCCAAGAACCGCTCTCGCAGGACTCGCCTGATTTGTATAACCTACGAGTACGGCAAAATGATCTCCCAGGATCTTGTTGAAGAGTTGGGCATCACGACCATGACTCCCGGGAACGCCTGAAGCCGGGAAGGTAATCGAGAACCAGCCGTCCATTTTGTGCTTTTCCCGCCATAGTTCCCGCAGGGAGGCGTCAGCATCCTTCCGCAAAGCTAAGTCCCAGTCAATATGAGAAACTGGGAACATGGCCCGCTGGGAGCAATATGAAATCTGGGTGCAAAACGGAGAGAAGTGGGAGATGCTCGCCTCTTTTCAAGATTTTGAGGTGGCCTCAGCCGTGGCCCGGAACCGCTCCAGCCGAATGCGGTTGATACATGCAAGTTACGAAGATGGCACAGTTGTAACCAAGGACGTGCTCGCCGAATTGGGAGCAACGCGCCCAGAAGCGCCAGGATAATGATGCGCCTTCCTGGGCGCTCGCGGAGCCGCCGCGATGGCTAACGGGCCGCTCCGCCGGATTGGCAACGCCGTTTTGCTTCTTTCTTTGGCGATCGGATGGTCCGTGCAAAAACAACTTTCGCTCATTCCATCATTCGCTTTCACATGTAACAAATGAGTCTCGGGTATCTGTTCAGACATCCTTGGCCCTACCAACCTGTTTATACTTTTTCCTGTGAGACCGGCCCTGTGTCCTACGATTCCCTCCGAGGAAGCAGGTTGTAAAGCGGAACTGGTGCGCCAGTTACAATGCTAGTCCGAGGAAAGATTCTTGGAACCCATCACGCACTTCTTGACCGGAGCCTGCATAAGCCGGGCCGGCCTTAACCGCAAGACCGGGCTGGCCACTCTGACCCTGTCCCTGGCTGCGGAGGCCCCGGACGTTGACACTCTTTCATACCTCGGAGGATCGGTCTTTGGCTTGCAACATCATCGAGGATGGACGCATTGTTTCCTTGGTGTGCCATTCATGGCTGCGTTGACCATCGGGATCGTCTATGGCATCTATCGTCTTCTGCTGTGGCGCGGGCGGCGGAGCAAGCTGCCGCCGAACTGGAAGCTGCTCTACGTGTATGCCCTGCTGGGGGCTTTGAGCCATATCCTGCTGGATTTCACCAACAGTTATGGTGTGCGTCCGCTTGCGCCTTTTAGTTTCAAATGGTATTCGTGGGATGTGGCCTCACTCATTGAGCCTGCGATTCTGGGAGCGCTTGTTCTGGGGCTGATTCTTCCGGGACTGTTCAGCCTCGTGACGGAAGAGATCGGCGCCCGCAAGAAACAATTTCGAGGACGCGGCGGGGCCATCTTTGCCCTGGTGTGTTTTGCGGCCATCCTCTTTGTCCGCGATTTTGAGCACCGCCGGGCCGTCAATGCGTTGAAAGCGGTCACCTACCGTGATGAGGACCCGATTCGGGTTTCAGCGTTTCCCGTGGCCCTCAACCCGTTTGTGTGGAATGGTGTAGTCGAGACCCACGATTTCTTTGAGACGGTCATGGTGGACTCCTACGCCGGCGAGGTCGATCCCCAGGAGAATGCAGTTATTCGTCCTAAGCCGGAAGAGACCCCTGTGACCTTGGCTGCCAAGAATTCGAGGCTGGGACGCGTCTTTCTGGATTGGGCCCAATACCCGGTGGTGGAGGTTGAGCACCTGCCGAATGACAAAGGGTATAGCGTCCAATTTATGGACCTGCGGTTTGAGTACAACAGAGCTCGCAGAAGGAGGTCGATTCTGGGCGGAACAGTGTTGCTCGACCAAAAGCTCAACGTGGTGGCGATGTATATGGGGGAGAAAAGCAGCAAATAGCGTTCTTACTTCGTACTACGAGGTGTTTTGAAATTTTGTTTTTCTCGCAAATTTCTTATACCTCTCCCGAGACCAGGTTTGGCAGTTCCGATCCACCAATCACCCGATCATCGGATCTCCCGACCTGTCCCGGTTGCCCGTGGATTCCCGACCTCCTCTGCTTCCTCAGTTCCTCCGTGTTTCAAGGTTTTGTTTTATCAGCGTGGATCCGCGCAAATCAGCGGTAAGGTTTTCTTTTCTTTTTTGGTCGTGGCTCGCCGTGCTGCGTTGAGGGCTCTCGGCTGAAGTTAACTACTTTGACACTCCCGCTAGCTACCAAATCCCGCTATGCTGCACCCAATGTCTGTGCGCATGACAGTTTTGGCCAGTGGCAGCCGGGGGAACTGTACTGTCCTTTCCAGCTCTGGTACCAGCATCCTCATCGATGCCGGTATCTCCTGCCGCGAAACCCTTAGGCGAATGAAGGCCGGAGGCGAAGATCCGCATCGGCTCCAGGCCATTGTGATCTCTCACGAACATGGAGACCACGTTGCCGGTCTTCAGGTGCTCGCCAGGAAATTAAAGGTCCCGGTTTATATGAGCGAGGCCACCTATCGTAGCTGGCGTAAATTCACCCGCGATGCCGAAGGGAATCCAGTCACTCTGGAGCGCCGCGAGTTCTTCCATATAGGACGGAGCTTCTCGATCGGGGACATCACAGTCACCCCGTTTACCATCCCTCACGACGCCGCCGATCCGTGCGGCTTTACCTTTAAGGCCGAAGGCGTCAAGATCGGCATTGTCACTGACCTGGGTTATCTGCCTTATAGCGTAAAAGACCACCTGCGTAACTGTGACGGCCTGATGATCGAGTCCAATCACGACCTGGAAATGCTGCGGAACGGCCCCTATCCCTGGGTGGTCAAGCAGCGGGTCATGAGCCGGGTAGGCCACCTCTCAAATTCTGCTCTCGCAGAATTCCTGCAAACCGACTATGATGGCAATGCCGCATTCCTGGTTTTAGCGCATCTTTCCGAGCAGAATAATCACCCGGAACTAGCGCGCGAAACGGCGTATAGGGCTTTAGGGTCACGTTTGAGTCTGTTCCAGTCCAGTGCGCTGACGCTGGCACAGCAGGACCACCCATTGCAGTCAATCTGTGTGGGATGAACAACAGCTCGGGAAAGCCTAAGTGAACAGTATCGGCGTTAAGCCTGAAAAACGGCGAAGTTGAAAGCAGATGAATACGATCTGTAGTGACAAGGTCATCGGAGACATTCTGGCCGGCTGGCGTTACGACATCTCAGGCTTGGCGCCGGAGATGCGTGGCGACTACGAACAGCACCTGGTGGAGTGTGTCCATTGCCGTTCGCGGCAGGTTCTGCATCGCACCATCGATATTGGATTGATGATTGTCGCTACCTTCTCCGCCATCATGTTCCTGGTGGCTTTTGGAGCAGTACGGCATTACTCTCCCCGCAACGCCCTGATGCTCGAGTTGATCGCTTTGGCCGGCTTTCTCTTCTTCAGTATCGTGTGGCTGGTTGTCGCTGTAGCCACTCCTGCTCCTGTGGTGGTGGCCGATGTCGCCCGTATCCAGGCACGCCGCATCCATGACCGGTTGCCCAGCCAAATCCGTGACCGGCTTCCCGAAGTTCTCAAGAATTCCTAGATCGATCTGATTCACTCAAGGCAGATCCTCCGATCACCCGATGCTAGACCTCTAATTTTCCTATCAAATCCGTAATTCTTGCCACCCGATGCTCGGCGCACCAGCGCGCCACGCCATCCACAATTTTCTCGCTGGCGCATGGGTCCCACATGTTGGCTGTGCCCACCTCTACCGCCGCCGCTCCGGCCAGCATGAACTCGATCACATCTTCGGCGGTGGTAATGCCGCCCAGGCCGATGACCGGTATGTCTACCGAATGTGCGGCCTCGTAGACCATGCGCAGGGCCACAGGCTTGATCGCTGGACCGCTTAATCCGGCGGTAATGTTGGAGATGCGCGGCTTGCGGGTTTCAGCGTCCACGGCCATGGCCACGAAGGTATTCACCAGCGAAATTGCGTCCGCGCCGGCATTTTCAGCAGACCTTGCCATCAGCGGAATGCTGGTGACATTGGGAGAGAGCTTCACGATCAGCGGACGGCGGGAAGCGGCCTTGCAGCTTGCCACCAGCTCTTCCAGCAGCACCCGGTCGCTGCCGAACGTTATGCCGCCATGTTTGGTGTTCGGGCAGGAGACGTTCAACTCGTAGGCGGCAATACCGTCAGCCTGATTCAGGATGCGGATCGTGGCCTCGTACTCTTCACGCGTGAATCCGAAAACATTCGCGATCACCACCACATTTTTTTTGCGTTGCAATTGCGGCAGCTTTTCTTCAATAAAAGCCGGAGCGCCAATGTTTTGCAGGCCGATGGAGTTCAGCATGCCAGCGGCTGTTTCGAACAACCGGGGAGGCGGATTCCCGGCCATCGGTTCTCGGGAAAGGCCCTTGGTAACAAACCCGCCCAGCTTTTCCAGGGAGACGATATCTTCGTATTCAATGCCGTATCCAAAGGTCCCGCTGGCGGCGATGATAGGGTTCTTAAACGTGATACCGGAAAAACTCACACTCAAGTCAGGTTTTCCTGGATATGAAGTCACCATGAAAGCTCTTTTTGTCGCTTACTGGAAATATCGCTACAAGACCACTTTTAAGCAAAAGCTGATAGATGTTAGCGGCGCTGTTTTTTGCTAAGTTTTCGACTGGGTGGCGGATCTTGATTTTTGATCTCCCGATCACCGGATCTCCCGATCCTCCGATTCTAATTGATCAGTTTCATCAGCGTCATCAGTAGTAAAGGATTTTCCTTTGCGTCATCCATTCAACGCCAGCGTGGTAGATTAAATGTTCCTATGCTTGACCTTGCCTTTGTCCGAGAGAACCTGCCTCAAGTGGAAGAGATGCTGCGCCGCCGTGGTATGGATCCAGAACGCGTGCTAGGTGGTTTTCGCTCTACCGAGGAGCACCGTCGCCAGTTAATTACCCAGGCTGAGACCGTGAAGGCGCGAAGAAATCGCGCTTCAGAAGAGATTGCCCGGCTTAAGAAATCAGGGCAAGATGCTGCTGCTCTTGTGGAACAGAACCGGAGCCTGCGCGAGCAAGGCGATGGGTTGGAAAAGCAGGCAAGCGAGATCGAGCAGGAGTTGAGGGACCTCCTCGCCGGTATTCCTAATGTTCTTCACGATTCTGTGCCTGCGGGGAAATCCGCGGAAGACAACCTAGAGGTGCGCCGCTGGGGAACGCCTCCCCAATTCGATTTCACTCTTAAACCCCACTGGGAACTCGGTGAGCAGCTTGGCGTGCTCGATCTGGAGCGCGCTGCTAAACTCTCAGGCGCTCGCTTCGCCGTCTATTGGGATCTGGGCGCCCGGTTGGAGCGCGCACTGGCCAACTTTATGCTCGACCTGCACACCCGGGAGCATGGGTACATTGAGGTCTTGCCTCCCTACATGGTGAATTCACAGTCTATGTATGGCACCAGTCAACTTCCTAAGTTTGCCCAAGACCTGTTCAAATGCGAACAGCATGATCTATGGCTGATCCCCACCGCGGAGGTCCCGCTCACCAATCTCTATCGCGATGAAGTTCTTGATCCAGGACGGTTGCCGCTATCGGTGGCCGCCTACACGCCTTGCTTTCGCAGCGAGGCCGGTTCCTATGGCAAAGATGTCCGGGGAATCATCCGCCAGCACCAGTTTCAAAAAGTTGAGCTGGTAAAGTTTACTCGCCCGGAGGAGTCTTATCAGCAGCATGAGCGGCTTACCCGCGATGCGGAAAAAGTGTTGCAGAAGCTGGGATTGCATTATCGCGTGATGGCCCTGTGCGCCGCAGATATGAGCGCTTCTTCCGCCAAAACCTATGATCTGGAAGTCTGGCTCCCTGGACAGCAACTCTATCGTGAGATCTCTTCCTGCTCCAATTTCGAATCCTATCAGGCGCGGCGGGCCAACATTCGTTGGCGGCCGGAAGGCGGCAAGAAGAGCGAGTATGTGCACACATTAAATGGAAGCGGACTCGCTGTGGGCAGGACCTGGGTGGCAATCCTCGAAAATTATCAGCAAGCGGACGGCAGCGTGATCGTTCCCCAAGTCTTGCAGCCTTATCTGGGCGCTGACCGAATCGTTCCAAGAAAATTGTAACTTTCCTGTGGTTGGCTTTTAATTTTTACGTTTATGCTGGACTCCGGATTTTGATCAGTGTTGATCAGTCTGAATCAGCATTATCAGTGTTAAGATTTTTGACTTTGGTTGTGGCTATCCCGCTGTGGTAAGTTTTGGTTTACTCGTGCTTCAAGGTTTGTTTTCGCGGGCGAAACAGCTAAACTAAAACCAGCATGTTTCGTATTGGACGAGTTCTCAAAGGCTATCTTTTCTGGACACACGACCGTGGCAGCTTTCACTACGATGTCATGGTTACCCTGATTCTTCTCTTCGTGCTTGCCGGGCCGCGTTTCATCGATTTCAAAGACCAACCGGCAGAGCGCCTGCCGCATCCAACTTCGGTAGAAATTACTTCTATTGGAGACAATCGTTTCATCTGCCTGGTGGATGCTTCTGCTGTGGATGCCCAGGATGAAGGCATGGTACGAACGAACTTGTTGCGCCTGATCCGGCCCATTTCCGGCGAGGTGGCCATCGTAAAAACCGAGGCGGTGCGCGACCAGGCGGGCCACGTCGTCGCTTACCGGGCCGAGGTCAAAAGATAAACGCCCAGGTAGGCAGGCTGCAACCAAACTCGTGCATAAGAAGCAGGCTTCATGAAACAGATTCTCGTTACGCTGACTTTTCTATTTGCACTCTCTGGTTTTGCCCAGAAAGCCAATGCGCCCTCGCACCCAAGCGCCGACGCCAGTGGCGACCTGGAGACTGTGCTCTCCCTGATGGACAAGGCCGCTCCGAATTTCAAGTCCGCCGAAGCTGATTTTCAGCAAGATCAATACACAAAAATTGTGAATGTCAAAGACGTGCAGAATGGCAAGATGTACCTCCGGCGCAACGGAAAAGATCTGGAGGCGGGCATGATGGTTACCTCTCCCATCAGCCGGCAGATCGTGTTCAAAGATGGAAAAGTCAGCATCTATGACCGAAAGATCGATCAGATCACCGAGCGCGATGCCGGCAAGAACAAGGCCGACGTCGAGAGTTTCATGCGATTGGGTTTCGGCGAGCGCGGCCACGATCTGCTCAAATCCTACGACGTAAAAATGGCTGGCTGGGAAACCATCGATGGGATCAAAACCGCCAAACTGGAACTGGTGCCAAAGTCGGACAAGATGCGCGGCATGTTCAGCAATATCATCTGGTGGATCGACCCGCAGCAGGACCTGTCTGTCCAACAGCAAATGTTCGAGCCTTCCGGAGACTATCGCCTCGTCCACTATACGAATATCAAGCTGAATTCCAAGCCTTCCCAGGACTATTTCCGGATCGATAAGACATCAAAAACCAAGATAGTGCGGCCGTAGGCCTGTAGCCTCACGAAGGCCGCGCAACTGATTCGGTTGAGGAAGTGCTCAAATTAGAAAGAGTGCGGCCTGGCGTCGCGCGAGTACCTTAGAGAGATTTTGGAGAGCATTGGCGACACAAAATAAATCCCTTTCATAGCGGCGGCTGCTCCACTACAATTTGCAACATATCAGTGTCCAGTAGCGTCTGACTATTGGGGTTTTCCGTTCATTATGGCCAAAGTTTTTACCATCACGGCTAAGCCCGATCCGACCCGGCGTCGCAGCCGGGGAGAAAAGAAGTCTGACCCTCGATACATCGAGGGGCAGCGGGTTTTGGTGGAGGCCATGAAGTACTTGGCCCAGCAGAATCCCAGAGAAAACAGAGATGCTGTTATGCTCCTCTCCGAGCACTTCCGCACCCGCTTTCGTATGACCGATCGCCCCAGTGAAACCCCGTAATATTGTGTTCAAATCGCTCCTATTAAAATTAATATCTTTCTGCGATATGAATCCGTAATTTAGAATCAGCCGCTCCGTAAATAATGTCTATCTTATTGATTCCAAAGCAGGTGCTCAAAGGAACTCGGGGTGCACTTATCGCTCCTGAGAGTGTCCGGACGGATTCTGCATGAAAGAAAAAGTCCTCATAAGCATAATTAAATGAGGCAGATGGGCACTATTAAATAAAAAAATAAGGGGGCAGCAAATACAAATGAACAGCAAACTGCGCAATACCGTCGCTCTGATCGCAGTGAGCCTGGCATTAGCATGGTGCATCCCGGCTTTAGGGCAAGTCCTGAAAGGATCGATTTCCGGTGTAGTACTCGATCCCCAAGCCGCGAGTGTGGCCGGTGCTCAGGTGAAAGCGACAGAAGCGTCCACAGGGACGGTGTTTACCACCACCAGTGACAACTCTGGCCTGTTCCGTTTTAGCCTGATTCCTGCTGGTGCTTACAAGATCGAAGTTACCAAACAGGGATTCAAGACATCCGTGCAGAACGATGTGGTTGTGGCCGCCGGGCGCGATAGCAACCTGGGTTCGGTCAAACTGAGCGTTGGCGAAGCCAGCACGACTGTGGAAGTCACGGCGGAAACTCCGCTGATTGATCCCGCTCAGTCCCAGGTCACCAATACCTTTGCCGGGACCCAGCTTACGACCTTTGCTGGTGTCGGAGAAAACGAGGGCCTCGACAATCTGGCGCTCTTCATCCCCGGCGTCTCTTCCAGCCGTGACAACAACTTCTCCAATACCAATGGCGGCGGTGGTTTCAGCGTGAACGGCCTCCGTGGTCGCAACAACGACCAACAGATTGACGGCCAGAACAACAATGACAACAGTGTTGCCGGTCCATCATTGTTTGTATCGGACCAAGAGTTTGTCCAGCAATATGTGGCCGTTACCAACCAGTTTGGCCCCGAGTACGGCCGCAATGCCGGTTCGGTGGTGAACATCATCACCAAGTCGGGTACCAATGCCTGGCATGGCAGCATCTACGGCAACGAAAACAACTCGATTCTCAATAGCATGACCAATTTTGAGAAGCGCTTCACCAAGGACCTTAGCGGCAACAACCTCACCAAGGTGCCACGCCTTAATGATGAGTTCACCGGCTTCACCGTCAGTGGCCCCTTTGTCAAAAACAAGCTGTTCTTCTTTGGCGGCTTTGATCAGGAAGATATTTCGACCTCTCCATTCTTCCACAGTGATCTGCTTACGCCCACGCCGGCTGGCGTTGCCAAGTTGGCTGGGTGCTTCCCCGGTAGCAACACCATTGCGACCTTGGCCAAGTTCGGGCCTTACTCTTTCTCCGGCAGCCCAACTCCTACGACAGACCCGTTCGCCGGCACCTTCACGAACCTGAACGTCGGCGCTTGCAGCAATGTTCAATTTGGTGGAGTCACCCGCCAGGTTACGGCTCCGGTGCACACCTTCAACTTTATTGGCAAGACCGATTGGCAGTTAGGCACAGACAACATCTCCGCTCGCTACATCTTCAACCGCAACAACTTCTTCAACCAGGATGACAATGGCGCCGGTGGATGGTTCTTTAACGTTCCAGCCCTGAGCCAGGCGACCCTGGTGAGCTGGACCCATAATTTCACCTCTCACATGGTGAACGAGGCCCGCGTCTCCTTCAACCGCCTGAATGTGGAGTTTGGCGGCAATACGATTGGAAACAGCGGCGAGCCGAACGCCAACACTCTGGATCAGGCGTTCACCAATATCATCTTCCAGGCGCCCGGGTTCCTGCCTTTTGGTCCCGCAACCAATCTGCCCCAGGCCCGCATCGTCAACACTTGGCAGGCCCAGGACAACTGGAACTACGTGGTAGGCAAGCACCAGTTCAAGGCAGGTGTGAACTACACCTTCCAGCGTTCACCCAACATCTTCCTGCCCTTTATTAATGGTCAGTACCGGTTTAGCAGTTGGAGCTCCTTTGCCGCCAACACGCCTAACCGCGTGCGCATTGCGAGTGGCCCTTCATCGCTCGATTTCCGTGAGCATGATACCTTCCTCTATGTCGGTGACGATTGGAAGATCACGCAGAGCCTCACCCTTAATCTGGGTTTGACCTATTCATACTTTGGCCAGCCCGCCAACCTCTTCAACGACATCACTACCAAGCGTGAAAGCAATCCCGCAACCGCCTTCTGGAACCCGGCGTTGCCGCTCAGCGTCCGTACCTTCCCCAAGACAAATACCTATACCAATGCCTTCGGTCCGAGCGTGGGCTTTGCTTACTCGCCCCAATGGGGTGGATGGCTTACCGGCAACGGCAAGACCGTCATCCGTGGTGGATATCGGCTGGCCTATGACCCGGCCTTCTACAATATCTACCTGAACATCTCCACCTCCGCGCCTGAAGTTTTCCTGCAGTCCTTCAGCGGAGCGAGCGCCAGCAGCAAACCACTGCCGGCCAATCCCTTCGGACCTACCGTGCGCGCCCAGCTCACCCCATTTATTACTCCAGGGGTGCTGGATCCTCGGACCCAGAACCAGACCACGATTCCGAGCGACTTTGCTCCTGACCGGGTACAGAGCTTTTCCTTGGGTGTTCAGCGTGAGATCACCAAGAACTCCGCCTTTGAAGCTCGCTACGTCGGCAACCGTGCTGATAACCTGTTCCAAACCATCAACGGAAATCCCTTCATCGCTGACTTAAAGGCGGCCTTCCCCAACCTGGTGCCGGCTGGGCTGACCCCATGCCCGGCGGGCAGCGCGGCAGTTCCACAGGCCATTGGCCGCGTGAACTGCAATGAAGGCGTCCTTCGTAGCCGTACCAACACCGGATACTCCTACTACAACGGTTTGCAGTTGGAGTTCCGCGCCGCTAACCTGTTCAAGCAGTTGACGGTGCGCACCGGTTACACCTTCTCTAAGACGCTCGATAACGTCAGCGAGATCTTCAGCACCGGCGCCGCCGGCAATAGCAATGCATTCTCCCAAAGCCCGGTTGATGTCAAGAAAGGGGAGTATTCATTCTCCGGACTTGATTATCCGCACACTTGGACTATCTTGTTCAGCGAACAGTTGCCATTCTTCAAAGACCAGAAGGGGGCCTTTGGCCACCTGCTGGGTGGCTGGGGTATCTCGGCCAACTACATCCTGCAATCGGGACAGCGTTATACGCCCATCCAGGCGTTTAGCGCCTTCGCAACCGCCGCTGGCGACTACTATGATCTGGGATTCATCGGCGCATTCGTAGGCATCGATACCGCCCGTCCGTTCCTGGGCAACCTTGGTGCTGCGAGCACATCGCTTGGCATCTTCGCTGACGATGCTTGCAATTTGTTCGGCGCTGCCTGTGCCGCATCCCCAACTCAGTTGGTCAGCTTTACCGCACTTGGTCAGAGCTGCTTGAACCCTGCTACTCCTACCGCTGCTTGCAATGTGGTGAACGTCACCAAGAATGACGTGCGCTTCATTATCAACGGCGGGCGGGCGCAGACCATCTTTGGCACACCCTTTGGCGATGCACGGCGTAACGTCGCGCAGGATGCCATCACGAACATAGCTAATTTCGGCGTCTTCAAGAAGATCAAGCTGTCTGAACGTAGCTCGTTCGAGTTCCATGCGACTATGATCAACGCTTTCAATCACCCCAACTTCCAGAGCATCGATCCCTTCGTTGAGGATGGTGGATTGAACCTCCAGGGAACCGGTTTTGGAGATCCGAGCGTGTCCAATAGTGTGCAGCGCAGGATCATCTTCGGAGGAAAGATTACCTTCTAAACTTTCTTTCTGAAGAAGCTTTTTCCAATGCCCGCCAGGTCAAAACTGGCGGGCTTTTTTCGTCCTGGTCTGCTTTAAACCTTAATTGGTCCGCTCTACGGGATCAGCCTCTAAGTCTTTTATTTTGTGTTGCTTTAGCGGATGGCTGAGTGTTGAGTTGCTGAATGCTTTCCCCAAACATTTAACCCTAAGTGTGGCAAGGCTCCTCTCAACCCTTACTACTGCCAAGCCTGTTGCCGCCTGGTTATCCACTTTTCTTCCAAATTTGGAATATTCGTCTCATCCGGAATCCAGAAACAAAGATTTTCCTTTGGTTTAGTTACGTAAGTTTATGATTCTAAATATCTAACGTTATGGAACCTCGATTGCGCTTTCATCCAGAAGAAAACAACGTGTGGGAATCATGTATAGAACCTAAAAGCCTTCCCGTTGTTATTTCACCGACCATGGAGAAGAAGAGGATGAATCGAAAACTGCGCGCTTTACTGACTCTCGTCGCGGTTACCTTGGCATTAGTATGGTGCATCCCGTCCGTGGGGCAGGTCATTAGAGGCTCGATTTCGGGCACAGTGACTGACCCAACAGGCGCCGTTGTATCCGGTGCTCAGGTAAAGGCAAAAAATGTGGAAACAGGATCTGTTTTCACTACCACCAGCGATAGTTCCGGACTATTCCGGCTCAATTCGCTGCAAGTAGGAACGTACACCGTTGACATTACCGCACAAGGCTTCAAGACCGCCTCCCAAAGCAACATCATCGTGGCCGCCGGCCGCGACAGCGGTTTGGGATCTGTGCACCTGACTGTGGGCGAGGCCTCCACTACCGTGGAAGTTTCGGCGACGGCTCCTCTGATCGAGCCAACCCAGTCTCAAGTGACCAACACTTTTTCTGGCACCACGCTCTCTAGTTTTGCTGGTACTCAGGAAAATGAAGGCCTCGACCAGATGGCCCTGTTCATCCCTGGCGTCAGCAGCACCCGCAGCGACAATTTTTCCAATACCAATGGCGCTGGCTTTACGGTCAACGGGCTGCGCGGGCGCAATAACGACCAGCAGATCGATGGACAGAACAACAACGACAACAGCGTCGGCGGTCCCGGCCTCTTTCTGAGCAACACTGAGTTTGTTCAGCAGTATGTAGTTGTCACCAACCAGTTTGGTCCGGAATATGGCCGCAACTCCGGTTCGGTCGTCAATGTCATCACCAAGTCCGGTACCAACGCCTGGCATGGCAGCATCTTCGGAAGTGAGAACAGCAACTTCCTCAACGCGCTGTCCAATACGCAGAGACGGTTTGTAAAAAAGGCGGATGGCGTTACTCCCATCAGTGGTCCACCGCGCTTCAACGATGAGTTCACCGGTTTCACCATCGGCGGCCCCTGGATCAAGAACAAGCTGTTCTTCTTTGGCGGGTTCGATGATGAACTCATCGGCCAAAATGCCGTGTTCAACGGCGCCACCTTGGTACCTACCCCCGCTGGCATGGCACAATTGCTGGCCTGCTATCCTGGCAGCCAATCCCTGGCCGCCTACAGTAACTTTGGTCCCTTCTCGATCTCAGCCGGTAATCCAACCGCCCTCAATCTTACGACCAGGGCTGTTGGCGCTAACCCAGCCTGCGGTGGCGCTACCCCTGCTACTCAGGTTCAGTTTGGCACCGTCCAGCGCACCTTGGCATCGCCTTTTCATGAGTTTGACTTCCCGCTCAAGCTCGATCTGCAACTGGGCAGCGATAGCATCACTGGGCGTTATATCTTTAACCGCCTGAACAGCTTCAACGCCACCGGCACAGGATCAACCGGCTACATCGGTAACGTCCCAGCGCTGAGCCAGGGCGAGTTCCTCACCTGGACGCACAACTTTACCTCTCACATGGTCAACGAGGCGCGTATCTCCTTCGGCCGTTTGAATGTGGAGTTTGGCGGAAATAACTTTGGCAACACCATTGCCCCGGCCAACAATATTGATCAGGCCGTCACCAATATATCGTTCAACAACACCTTCAGCGGCTGGGGACCGGCTACTAACCTGCCCCAGGCCCGCATCGTGAACACCTGGCAGGCGCAGGACAACTGGAACTACGTACTGGGCAAACATCAGTTGAAAGCCGGTATCAACTGGACCTATCAACGTTCGCCCAACATCTTCCTGCCTAACCTGAACGGTCAGTATCGTTTTAGCAACTTCACTTCCTTTGTGAATAACACCCCGAATCGTGTCACCATCGCCAACGGGCCTTCCAGCCTCGATTTCCGCGAGTATGACACCTTCCTTTATTTCGGCGATGACTGGAAGATCTCGCAGGCTTTGACCCTGAACCTGGGTATTACCTGGTCTAACTTTGGCCAGCCTGCGAACCTCTTCAATGACATCACCACCAAGCGCGAGAGCAATGCCGCCACCGCTTTCTGGAACACGGCACTGCCTCTTGGTATCCGTACCTTCCCCAAGACCAACTCCTACACCACCGCTTTTGGTCCGAGCATCGGCTTTGCCTACTCGCCTCAATGGGGTGGATGGCTCACCGGCAACGGCAAGACCGTCTTCCGTGGCGGCTACCGCATCGCCTATGATCCGGCGTTCTACAACATCTACCTGAACATCTCCACTTCGACGCCCGAGGTGTTTCTGCAAACCTTCTCGGGAGCCGCGGCCGCCAGCAAGCCCTTGCCTGCAGTTGCCACTGGCCCCAACGTGCGTGCCTCTCTTGCGCCTTTCATCACTCCGGGCGTATTTGATCCCCGCACCTTCGCCCAGACCATCATTCCTCAGGACTTTAAGCCTGACCGGGTACAGAGCTATACCTTCGGTGTCGAGCGCGAGGTCACCAGGAACTCGGCGTTTGAAGCCCGTTATGTGGGTAACCATGCGGACAATCTGTTCCAGTCCATCAATGCTAACCCCTTCATTGCTGGCTTGGCAGCCACGTACCCGCAGTTTACAACTGGCCTGACTCCGTGCCCTGCGACCACTCAGATCGGTCCGGGCGCAGGTACTGACGTTGGACGCGTAAGTTGCGGCCTAGGCGCCGTCCGTTCCCGCACCAACACTGGCTTCTCAGACTACAATGGCTTGCAGTTGGAGTTCAGGGCCAACAACCTGTTCAAACAGTTGACCATGCGAACGGGTTATACCTGGAGCAAGAACACCGACAACGCCAGCGAGATCTTCAGCACCGGTAGTGCGGGCAACACAGTTGCCATTTCGCAGAACCCGCTGGATTTCTCCAAGGCGGAGCACGGGACCTCCGGTCTTGACTTCCCTCAGCGCTGGACCATCAACTTGACTGAGCAGCTCCCGTTCTTCAGAGAGCAGCATGGTTGGGTTGGACATCTCCTGGGTGGATGGGCCTTCAACGTAGGCTATCAACTGGGCTCCGGCCAGGCATTCACGCCTGCGCAGGTCACCGAAGCGACTGCCACCGGCGGGAACTTCTATGACACAACCTTCTTTGGCAACTTCTTTGGGAACGAACCAGCTCGTCCGTTCGCGGGCAGCAGCGCTGCACCGGTTACCAGTGTCGGTATCTTTGCTGGTGATGCTTGCGCCCTGTTCGGTGCAGGGTGCACCGCGCCGGCCGGTCAGTTAATCAGTATGACCGCTCTCGGTCAGAGCTGCCTCAACAACAATAACACCAGTTTGGTACCATGCAATGTCGTGAACGTTACCAACAATGACGTTCGCTTCATCATGAACACTGGACGCGCCCAGGCACTGTTTGGCACACCATTCGGTAATGTGGCGCGCAACACAGTGCGTGATGCGATTACCAACCTCGTCAATATGTCAGTGTACAAACGGATCAAGTTCACCGAGCGTACCTCGTTTGAACTCCATTTGACCGCACTGAACGCCCTCAACCATTTCAACTTCGGCAGTGTTGATCCCTTCCTTCAGGATGCGGGTCAGAATGGCAGCGGAAATGGTTTTGGCGATCCCAGCTTGACCGGGGCCAATGGACGCCGCCTGATCATCGGAGGCAAGTTCGTTTTCTAACCCAGGATTAGCCTTACCTGGCTCTAAAGCCCGCCGGCTCTGCTGGCGGGCTTTTTCTTTGAGTAGACTGGATAGCCAGCCAAAGAACTTGTCGCCCCGGAAAGCTCCTCCCGCCAGTGCCAATACAACCGGGAAACACTCCAGCATGTACCGTGGCTCCGGGTTTCCAAGTGTTCCAAGAAATGCAGAGCGTAACGCCACAAAACCGATGAGGACTAAGCCATAGATTCCTAGGCGATGCTTGAGCCAGCCGCGTAGCGCAGCTAACAGTAAAAACAAATTGATCGCCGCCAGGAAAATCGAGATGGTGCTCTCCTGCGGATCGGACTCGAAGTCCCACCAACGCGGATCGAAGCCAAGAATCTCTGTCCGGGGACGCAGCCACATGCTGGCGATTCGCAATGATGGCAGCCAGACATAATAGCGAAAGGGATTGTGCGAGATGCGTTCACTGGCGAGCATATTGAACTGGCTGTCCAGTTCAGGGCTGACGTACAGATCGTTGTTGTACTGCGAAATAAGCTCCTGGGTCTTGTCGTACTCCAGGCGCGAGTCAAAAGCTCGTTCTGGCAGAAGGTTGAAGTCGACGGGTTCGCCTTCAATGTGCCAGGCCACGTCTTCCACAGAAGCATAGTCCACGATCCAGCTCTTCACCCACCGGTCCACTCCATAGAGCACGGATTCGCCTGGATCGGTGGCGTGCGGAGTGGTCAAGGGTTGAAAGACATGAAAGGTGCGCCAATTGCGCACTGTCCAGGGAACAAGAAGACCAAGAGTGGTGACTGCCAACAGGACGCCTGCCAGGAATACCTGCTTCCTCTGAGAAGATCGAAAAAAGCAGACGATCAGGGCTAAGCCAAATGGGACCAGAACCAAGCCGCCATCCGGCCGCATCAATATGCCGGCTGCTGTCCACAGGCCCGCAAGCATCCATAAACTTCTTCCTGGCCTGCTTTGATGGAGCGCTTTCAGTCCGCGAATTCCATAGTAGAGTGCATGGGCCGTACAGCCGATGGACAGAGTTTCACTCAGCGCGGCCGCGCTGTAATTGGCAGTAAAGGGGCACAGCGCTGCGAGGAGATAGGCAGCTTTGGCGGCACGTTCATCGAACAGTTCCAGCGACAGAGCAGCTATCACCAGGCAGACGTTGGTATCAATAAACGCCTGGACGATCAGGGCTGCGCCATAGTGGTCCTGTCCGGCTAGGGAGAAGATCAGGCTTAGAAACGCCGGATAGCCGGGCATGCGGATCAAGGTGGGTCGTATCGTTGTGCCAGCAGTCAGGCCATAAATTCCATGATGCAGCCAGTTCTTGGCGATGTCTCCATAAACCAGGCTGTCCCCGGCAACATGGGGGAAGCGGAAGACAAAAAAGAGGCGCAGCGCCAGGGCTGCAATGGTGGCCAGCAAAAAGAAAAGTTTGTTTCGGCGCAGCAGATCAAAGATTGATTTCATGAAATTAGAGGGCGGAACGAGTCAAATCCTTGCTGTTTCGTCCGGCCTGATGCAACGCTTGAAATGGGAGCAATGATTGACCAATCATTTCTAGCCAGTCTAAAACTACACTGTTACGAGCACAATTTCGGACCCCTACCTGGAAATGGCATCACATTGACCTGCTGTGTCTGACAGCATACGATTGGTAGCAGACTTCCAGCAATGGCAAACCCTGTTTTTTATGATCCCAAAAAACGGCGATGGCCCCGCCTGCGCATCCTCTTCGACTTCCTGGGGATTGCGATCACCGGACTGGTGCTCTTCTTTGTTGTGAGCGTTTTCTTTCGTCTGGAGCAATTGCCCCGGCTTCTGATGCCGGAGCAAAAGCGCACTTTGCGGGCGCTTAAAGAACGGGAACACAAGAAGAAGACCAAGGCCAAGGGCACGCACCGCAAGACCCAGGCTCCCGCTTCAGAGGTGGTCCTGAATGCCGATGAGGGAATCCGCGCAGCTTATTACGTAACCTGGGATGCCGCCAGTTTTGTCTCCTTGCAGGAATACTACCCACAGGTTGATATCCTTTTCCCGGAATGGCTGCACGTGCTGACTCCAGATGGCAATTTGCAGGGTGTGGATGCCGTTAACCAGTTTTTTCCGGTCATTCAGAACGGCCTGGTTCATTCGGTGGACGATAAGGTAATGCCGTTCCTGAAAGCCGAAAAGGCGAATGTCGATGTCTTTCCGCTTATCAATAACTTTGACGCGGTACAGCGGAGCTGGCTCAAAAACATTGGAGAGTTTTTGAACAATCCTGCCGCCCGGCAGAACTTCCGCAGCCAGCTTTTAAAATTTCTGGCTAGCGACCGCTTCAAAGGCGCCGCCCTCGATTTCGAAGAGATTCCGAAGGAAGCGCAGCCAGGATTTCGCGCTCTCGTGACTGAGCTTAGCCAAGCCCTGCACGAACGCGGAATGAAGCTTTATTTGAATGTCCCAGTGGCCGACGATGACTACGATTATGGCCAGCTTGCCGCCAACTCAGATGGCTTGGTAATCATGAACTATGATCAGCACCAGACCACCAGCGATCCTGGCCCGGTGGCGTCGCAAGACTGGTTTCTCTCCAATCTGCAGCAGGCAGTCAAAGATATTGACCGGAGCAAAATTATCTGCGGCATTGGCAGTTATGGCTATGACTGGGCCGTTTCTCATAAAGCCAAACACTCAGTCTTGAGTGTCGACACAAACAATGTTCAGGAAGCCTGGCTGCATGCCCGCGAATCAGAGTCTGCGATCATCTTCGATCCCGATTCCCTTAATCCTCATTTTGCTTATGTTGAAGACAATGGTGTCGAACATCAGGTCTGGTATCTCGATGCAGTCACTGCTTTGAACGAGATGCGCAGCGCCCGCCAAGTGGGGATCCGTACCTTTGCGCTCTGGCGGCTTGGATCGGAAGACCGCTCGTTATGGGCGATCTGGGACAATCCCAACGAAGCTAACGCCGAGCAGAAACTCAAGAATGTGCCGGCTGGGCAGGATGTGGACCGCGAAGGATACGGAGAGGTTCTCTACGTCGAACATCAGCCCGCTCCGGGGGAGCGCCAGGTTACCATCGATCCTGCTACCCGGCTGGTGATCTCGGAAACAATGCCGAAGCTTCCGGAACCATATCAGATCAAGCAGTATGGCGCCCGTGCAAGGCAAGTTGCAATCACCTTTGACGATGGTCCGGACCCCGCATATACCCCTAAAATCCTGGACATCCTCAAACAGGAGCATGCTTCTGCAACCTTCTTTCTGATTGGCATGGAGGTACAAAAATATCCTGGGCTGGCGCAACGGATCTATCAGGAAGGGCACGCAATCGGAAACCACACCTTTACCCATCCTGACATCAGCGACCTGTCGCGGGGATACATGGCGATCGAGCTGAACCTGACCGAACGTTTATTTGCCAGCAAGCTGGGAGTGAAACCGCTCTACTTCCGTCCGCCATATTCGATCGACCAGGAACCTGATGTTGCCGAACAGGTTCGGCCACTGGAGGTCGTGCAAGAGATGGGCTACATCACCGTGGGATCGAAGATTGATCCAAACGACTGGCAGCGGGGCAGGACTGCGGACCAGATTGTGGCCGGTGTCATCGAACAGGCTGAAAGAGAGGCGACAGCAGGATGCGAAGCTCGGCCACCGTTGTTTTGCGGAAGCATTATTCTTCTGCATGATGGCGGGGGTGATCGCGCTGCTACAGTCAGGGCGCTGCCGGCCATTATTGATGGGCTAAGAAGTCGCGGGTTTCAAATTGTCAGCGTGGAAGACCTCCTGGGAAAGACGCGAGCCGAGGTCATGCCGAAGTTGGCAGCCAATGAGATATGGGCCGCCCGGGTGGACGATGCCGCGTTTAGGCTCTTTGCCGCCCTGCTGACATTCATCTCCCTGGCATTCATTCTCGGCGATATCCTGATGAGCGCGCGTCTACTAGGGATAGGGGCCCTGGCTACCTATGACCGCCTGCGCAATTCCAAACTTCCCCAGGCTCCTGCGGATTTTCAACCTGCGGTCACGGTAATTATTCCGGCTTTCAATGAAGAGAAGGTCATTGAGCGGACGGTGCGCTCCGTCCTGGCTTCGGACTACCCGAAGCTGAGAATTATTGTGGTGGATGATGGCTCCAAAGATGCAACCTCGGAAATCGTCAGAGCGGCATTTGCCGGCGAGATCGCTAAAGGCCGCATTCTCCTGCTCACCAAGTCCAACGCCGGCAAAGCAACTGCGCTCAATGTTGGACTCCAGCATACCGAGGACGAAGTATATGTCGGCATTGATGCCGATACCACGATCGCGCCCAGCGCCGTCTCCCGGCTTGTAGGTCACTTTGCCGATCCTGAAGTGGGCGCTGTAGCCGGTAATGCCAAGGTAGGCAACCGGGTCAATCTATGGACGCGCTGGCAGGCGCTGGAATACATCACCAGCCAGAATTTTGAGCGGAGGGCATTGAATGTGCTGGGCGCCGTCAGTGTCGTGCCAGGGGCCATTGGCGCTTGGAGAAGGTCCGCTGTTCGAGAAGCAGGAGGCTATCACACCGACACCGTGGCTGAAGATGCTGACTTGACCATGTCGCTCCTTGAGCGTGGCTGGAAAGTAGTCAATGAAGATCGTGCCCTGGCATTTACCGAGGCGCCTACTACAGCCCGGGGACTCATGCGCCAGCGCTTCCGCTGGTCGTTCGGGATTCTCCAGGCGGTATGGAAGCACGGCTCCGCCATACGCCGCCGCAGCCGCCTGGGCTGGATCGCCTTGCCCAACATCATCATTTTTCAAATCCTGCTGCCTTTGGTTTCACCGTTCATTGATCTGTTTTTCTTGCTGGGTTCGATCGACTACCTGGTGCGGCGCCATTTCCATCCGGAGAGCACCGATCCCAGCAGCTTTGAGCGATTGGTAGTATTTTTTGTGATCTTTCTGCTCATCGACTTTATCGCTTCGTCATTGGCGTTTTTTCTGGAGAGGCGGGAAAGTGGCCAGTCGGAGAATTGGACTTTATTGCTGCATCTATGGCTGCAGCGATTTGCTTATCGCCAGCTTTTTTCGGCAGTGCTGTTCAGGACGGTAAAGCGGGCCATCGATGGAAAACCTTTTGCATGGGACAAACTGGAGAGAACTGCGGTTGTTTCAGAAATGCATGCCTTGCGCGGGGAGTCCTGACTAACTGGCAAGGGGCTTCGCCTAAGCTGCGTCCGGGCTTGCATCGTAATCGTTGTGAAAAAGTTTCTCGGCAAGATTGAGATATCTTCTGATCTTTCCTGTCCCGTCCTGCTTGGCTTCGTGCTTCTGCTCCTCCAACGACAGGTTTCTAAGTTCGTTCGAATTCGAGCTGTTATACATATTTGCTTGTCCTTCCAACCATCAACCTTGGTAATTACTTGGATGGCACTGCGCTTCTCAAGGTTTTATGCGTTGTATCATGTTGATAAAGCAGGACTTACGCCAGCGAAAGACAGGCGCTTCTCGATTTGCCCCCGTTCTTTTCTCTGGCTTACTCTTCCTTCTTCGGTGTTTTCAAAAGATATTAGTTTCTCTGCGTTCTCCGCTCTTTCTTGCGACACCTCTGCGGTAAAGTTTTTGACTTTGCCTTTGGTTGTGGCTCTGCGCTATGGTTCAGCCTTGGTTTTTCCTTTGCGTCTTTAGCAGCCCTTTGCATTGCTAACAATCAGATTCGTGTCAGGCCGCGAAGGATTTTGTGAAGATTTTCGTTACCTTCCATCCTTTACCTCCGTGCTCTTTCTTGGTTATGGGTTTGGTTTCCTCTGCTTCCTCTGTTCCTCCGTGTTTCAAAGGTTTTGGTTTATCAGCGTTCATCCGCGCAAATCAGCGGTAAGAAGTTGGTTTTTCTTTTGGTTGCGGCTCTGCCGCGCTATGGTTCAGCCTTGGGTTTCCTTTGCGTCCTTAGCGCCCTTTGCGGTTAAAGGTTCCCCTCGATTTGCTTCTTTCCACTACCGGGCGGGAGCAAGCGGTTTGATAATTTCATCCAGCAGATTAGGCTGTCCCTCATTCCGCAGCAGATGAGGATAATGGTTGCCGTTGTGATAGTTCACCTGAAACGTGCTGTAATACTCGCCATTCTCCACCAGGAGGGCAATCGGCTGTTGGCTATTGAGAGAGGCGTGCAGGGCGGTCCGCATGATGTCCTTCGAATATTTGCGCCCGTTGACCGCAATCAACTTCATCCCCGCCCCGGCGCCGGCCTGGTATGCGGGTGAGCCTGGAATCACATCAATCATGGCGCCTTCTTTGGAGATGATTATGCCCAGCGAAAAGCTCAGATCGAGGCTCTCGCTGGTTTTCTCGCGGGCCTCCATGGTCGCATTCTTCTCCTCTGTATAGGCCAGTTTCCAGCCGCCATTCTCAATCCCGCCCAGAGGAGCGTGAGCAGACTTGGAGTCTAGCCGCTGACGCAATAGTCCGGCCCAGTCATAAGGCGACACCTGATTCAGCGTCGCTACCACATCTTCAAATTTGTAAGGTACGACTTTCGGCGCGCTGCTCGGACCTCCATAAAAGAGGCGGCAAAAATCGTTCAAGGATTTCTGTCCATGAGTCTGTTGGCGAATCAGCGTATCCACTTCCAGCCAGATCAAAAAGCCTTCGGGATAATAATCAGCCGAGCGCCGCCAATTGGTCCATTCCGGCGGAGCTGTAAACAGGATCTGTACCGATGTGGCTGCATCCTGCAACGGACGCCAGGTGCGACCTATGCGATGGTCCAGCATGGCTGCTGTATACGCCGCATTTTCCCGCCACTGGTCAGGAGAGCGTAGTGCGGTACGCGCCGACAAAATGTCTCCAAGATAATCGGTAAGTCCCTCGTAGACCCACAGCATGTCGCCCTTCATCGGTTTCTGATAATTGGGAGTCACTAGCCCTTCGGGCCGGCGGTACTTGCCGTTCCACGAATGAACAAATTCATGGGGAAGCAGGTCGGCCTCCAGGTTATGCCAGTTTGGGTCACTGAGGTTGTCTTCTGAAGTGCCGTTGTCGCTGGATTCGTGGTGCTCCAATCCGTGATGCGCAGTTTGGTCGCTGAGGGTCCACAGAAAGTGATATTTCTCGTAGTGGCGCGCGCCAAAAAGTTTCTCAGTTTCGGCGACCAGTTGTTTGTAGCTGGCCAGGTCTTTATCGCTCATTTGGACCGAGGCCTCGCTTTCGCCCACCATGTCGATCACGTGTACCGGATTGTCGCCTGTCTTGGTGAGCTGTACTTTGCGATAGATAGCTCCTGCAATCAAAGGAGAGTCCACCAGGCGGGTCAGCGAAACCTGCTCAAATTCAGCCGTGTTGCCGGATTGGTGTGTGGGTGTGAGCGCCGTGCCGAATTTCCAGCCCTCGGGCAAAAGGATGGACGCCGCCACCTGGACGTCGTCGGTCGCCGTTCCCTGCGGATACAGCACCACCTGGTTCCAGAGCAGGTCTAAGACTTTGGAGGAGGCCGCTGAACTCTTGCCGTTGTAAGTGATCGTATCGTACGAAGCTTCAATCTCGCCCGCGCCGGCTGGCACCTGCACATGGAAGGCATACATGTCCTCCAGGTCGCGCCGCCAGTCCAACTCCTGCCCCTTGGCTTTGATATGCAGTCCCACCAGGTTCTGAATAGGCCCCGTTGGCCGATGGTTCCCTGGGATCCACTTGGGATAGACCAGGGTCACGTCTCCAGCGTTCACTGGAATGGTCACGACTGAGTGCAGAATGTTGCGCGGAGCGTCTGTAGCGTCCACTCGCAGGCGTTCAGTGATGGTGCTTTGTGGAGCAGCGAAAGAGGTGAACAAAAACAGTACAAACAGGCTCCAGCTATTTCTCATGGTCTCTCCGGACAATGGCAGGGTTCCGCCAGCATTGGAAAACCTCTAATGTTACTCGCTTGCAGGCGGGAATGCAGTAAAATCTGCCGGAGGACAACGGAGAACGCGCCATGAGTAGAGCACGATTTTCCCGCTGGGTATTTCTGGTCGCTGGTACTTGGGGAGTGGTGCTTCTTCTGCCTGGGTACTTTGGCGAAAAGATGATGAATGCCAGGTTCCCTCCGGCCATAAACCACCCTGAGTATTACTATGGCTTCTTTGGCGTGGCCCTGGCTTGGCAAATTGTGTTTCTGATGATTGCCGCAAACCCGGTCCGGCTGCGGCTTGTAATTCCGGCTGCTATTTTAGAAAAGGCGGCCTATGCGGGAGCGTGCGCGGTCCTCTATATGGAAGGCCGTCTCGCGGGGCTTCCGGCGATGTTCGGCGCTGCCGATGCGCTCTTTGCCGTTCTTTTCTTGATCTCCTATTCAAAATTAGGCCACCAGGAGGGACAGTCCGTTGCCAAAGCTCATTGAAAGTCCCACCCGCGTCCAGGCTGCGGGCAACTTGCCTAAGATCATCGACGAATACATTGGCCGGCTGAACACCCAGGAAGGACGCATCAGCGTCGCCCACATGCGCAGCCCTGCCGGCTGGGAGGAGCCAGGACAGACGCCGGAATTTGAAGAGTACACGATTGTCCTGCGCGGGCGCTTAAAGATCAGGCACAAGCAGGGAGAGCTTGAGGTGCGCGCCGGACAGGCCGTAATCACTCATCCGGGCGAATGGATCCAGTATTCCACTCCCGACGAGCCGGCCGAATATATTGCGATCTGCCTGCCGGCTTTTTCACCCAGTACCGTGCATCGGGATTGAGCGCGGAGAAGGTACTCCGTATTCCAAAGGTATTTTGGTTTATCAGCGTTAATCAGTCTGATCAGCATTATCAGTGGTAAGAACTTGGTTTTTTTGATCACCCGATTGTCGACACAGCTTCAGCCATCACGGTTTTGGCGGCTGCTCCACTACTGGCGCAGGCTTGCCATGCTCAACATAGTTCTTCAGGCGCGAAAATTGCTGTCCTAAAACAGAATCCACGATAGGCGCCAATGTATTAAGGCCTGAAGCCAGGTACCCGCCAACGGCATAAGTCATCTCCAGCTTCGTGCCTCCCTCTTCAGGGGAAAGATTGATTGTCATGCTGCCGGCGGTCGCCATCGACTGGAGAGGGCCAATGCCTCCGCTCATCACCAGTGTTTTGCCCGGCATAAGTGTCAGGACTTCCATGTGACGCACACTGCCCTGGTTCGGCAGTTTTTCGCACCAGCACCCCATCGGCTTTTCTTCGATGGTCAAATTATGGGAATCATGGGAGTAAGTATGTACCGGGTCCCACCACTCGCCAACCTGGATGATCCGACGGTAAACCACATCGGGTCCGGCCTTGATGCTCAGCGTGGTTTTTACTGTAAATCCATTGCTGGCCGAGTCCACGACCTCGGCGACCATTGCGGACACCAGCACGCAAAAGATCATCGGCAATACTGTTCTCAGCTTCATGACTCTCTCCTGTATGGTCCGTATCGGGCCAACTCGAATCGCGAATTGAATTGTAACTTGCTTTGCTGTCAGTACGACGATTGAGTTATCAGAAATCGACAACTGCTATCTTGATCTTTCAGGCCGTGACGTGGTATTACTTTATTGGAAATGTAATGGAGACGGCATGGAATCTGCAATCACCGTGAAAGGCCAGGCAACCATTCCAAAGGAGATTCGGGAACATCTTGGATTAAAACCGGGTGACCGGCTGAAATTCTTCCTGCACCCCGATGGCACCGTGGTTCTGCTGCCGAACCTACCCGCCCGGGCCTTACGGGGAATAGTCCGGTCCCGGAGCCGGCGGCCAGTAACTCTTGATCAAATGACCAAGGCGGTTGCCCAAGGGGCCTCTGGCGGCCCTCCACGCGCAAAACGCCAATGATCGGGCTCGATACAAACATTCTTATACGCTACCTCGCACAGGACGATCCGGTGCAGTCAGCCAAAGCAACTGAAGTCATTGAACGCCGATTGAGCTTGACGAATCCCGGCTTTGTGAGCGTGGTGACGATGGCCGAGACCGTGTGGGTTCTGGACCGTGCCTACGGCTTGACAGACTGGGAAATCGCCGCAGCGATTGAGCGCATGCTCCAGGTCGAAGTCCTGGTGGTGGAGAACGAGCAGGAAGTTTTTGCCGCCATGGTGGCGCTTAAACAAGGACATGGAGCATTCGCAGATGCTCTCATCGCTGAACTCAGCGCTCGAGTTGGCTGCATTCACACCTTGACATTTGACAAAAAGGCACTTCGGCTGCCGGGTTTCAAGCTGCCATGACGAGCATGGACTCGATACAAGTTCGCAAACATCCGCAAACGCTCATTGAGGAGCAAGGCATGCAATCTGCAACTGATAGATTTCATTGGTGGCGGCGGTAGGACTCGAACCTACGACCTACGGATTATGAGACCGTCGCTCTAACCACCTGAGCTACACCGCCAGTCGAGAAGAAACTTCAAAAAGGTCTAAAAAGAGAGAATGCTGCCCAACAGATTGGCAGCAATTTTTATTGTAAAGTCCAGCTATTTCGAGTGTCAAACACGCCATCGAAAAGGGTGTAATTAAGAGTGCGAGGTCAAGCCCTGAGCCATCGACGGTTTTACGGTCAGTAGCATTAAAAGCAAAACCACTCTGTCATCTTGAGCAAGCCCGAGCGACGCAGGAGTGAGGGCGCGCCGAAAGACCCCGAGAGGCGTTCCTTAGAATAACTTATAAGGCATTTTCACGAAGATCTCACCGAGCAGTCTATTGCTGAAAACTTGATTTCCCGCATTACACACTGCTGTCTTGCGATTTACTTTAAAATCCCACAATGCTCAATTCCGGTCCTTTAGCGGGTATTCGTGTCATTGATTTTGGACGATTCATTGCCGGGCCTTATTGCGGCATGTTATTGGCCGACATGGGGGCTGATGTTATCCGCATCGATCGTCGGCAGGGCAGTGAAGACCGCTACCCGGGGCCGGTCACCGACGGTGGCGAGGGCGGAGCGTTTCTTTCACTGAATCGCAACAAGCGCAGCTTGACGCTCGACGCCTCAAAGCCCGGTTCGGCTGATGTCATTCGGAGATTGGTCAAACAGGCCGACGTTGTACTGGCCAACTTGCCCATCGGCGTGATGAAAAAGATGGGCCTGGATTACGACTCTCTGCGCGCCCTCAAGCCCGACATTATTCTTGCTCAGATTTCCACCTTCGGTCCCGATGGACCCTACGCCAACCGGGTCGGCTTTGATACGGTGGTGCAGGCCATGTCCGGAGCGATGAGCCTTACTGGATTTCCCGGGACGCCAATTCGTGCCTTGGTTAATTTCGAAGATTACGGCACGGCCTTGCATACGGCCTTCGGGATCATGGTAGCGCTCTATCATCGCGCGCAAACCGGGCAGGGACAGGTGGTGGACGGATCGCTCCTGGCCACCGGGGTCACTTTCATGCAAGCTATGCTGGCCGAGCGGCACGTGCTCGGCGTAGAACGCCGGCCACAGGGCAATGCCGGCTTTTATGCTGCCCCTGCCGACGCTTATCGCACCAAAGATGGATGGCTCGTCGTGCTGGTGATTGGCGCAGAGATGTTCGCGCGATGGGCACGGCTGGTGGGCCGCGACGACTTCATCGCCGACCCCAGGTTCGCCGACGATCTTCTCCGCGCCAACAACCGTGATGTGATCAGCGAAGCGATGAATGCCTGGCTGGCCACACGTACCACCGACGAGGCCATTGCTGAACTTGAAGCAGCCCGCATTCCTGCCGGACCGGTGCTTGAGCTCAACCAGGTCTTGGAAGATCCACAGGTAAAAGCGCGCGAATTGTTGCGATATGTTGAGTATCCGGGCGCGCCCAAGCCGGTCCCTCTGGCCAATACCGCCGTGCGTCTCTCCGCCACGCCCGGAGGCATCCGGCATCGTGCTCCGACTCTCGGGGAGCACACCGATGAAGTTCTTCGGGAACTCGGCTACTCCAGCGACGAGATCGCATTGTTCCGCCAGGCCGAAATTGTATAAATATTTGAATTTTATCGCCAGGGACGCCAAGATTTTCTTGCTTTTCCTTCGTCCTTACTTCGTGTTCCTTTGTGGTTAGGGTTTTGGTTTTCCTCCGCTTCCTCAGTTCCTCCGTGTTTCAAGGTTTTGCTTGTTGGTTGCAGCTATGCGCGCTGTGTTGCAAAGGTTTTGATTTATCAGCGTTGATCAGTTCTAAATCAGCGTTATCAGTGTTAAGTTTTTGGTTTTTGTTGCGGTCATGCCGCGCTGTGCCACTATGGCCCAAATTTCTTCCTCCCATCGCCGTCCAACGCGAACTGCTGCTGGCTCATCCAAATAAGCGGTAAACACCATCATGAGACGTACTCTTATTTACCTGGGAATATGCTGTTTTCTGTTGCCGGCCATTGGATGTGCCAAGGCCAATCTAAGGGAATCACTCACCACTATGCAGTCTGGGGCGCCTGAGGGACGTCCGATGCTGCTGGCCATTTACCAACCCTGGTTTGGGACGAAGGACCACATTAATGTTGGGTATTCCTGCCATGATCCCGATGCTCTCAAGCAGCAGATTGCAAAAGCCAGGGAGTTGAATATCGGCGGTTTTGTGGTGAACTGGTATGGGCCGCGAAAACAATTTGAAGACCAGAGCTACGCAACCATGCAGCAGGTGGCCAGCCAAAACAACTTCAAGGTAGCTGTCCAGTATGATGAAGCCGTTGACCATCCTGGTTATTCAACGGACGCGGTGATCGTGGACATCCAATATCTCTACGACAAATACATCAGCTCCAGTGCCGGCCCTTCGCGCCAGGCCTATTTGCGTCATGACGGAAAGCCGGTTATCTTCATCTTTCCCAAGGACGCCAGCACCGACTGGGACCGGGTGCGGCAGGTCACACAATCGTGGCCTGACCCACCAGTATTGATTTACAAAGACCAGAGCGCAAAGTATCCGAAGGCCTTTGATGGCTACTATGCCTGGGTGCAGCCGGGAAAGGGAGGATGGGCGCCCGACGGCAGAAACTGGGGTGAAGACTACCTGGAATACTTTTATAGCAACATGACCCAGCACCATCCGGACAAGATTTCCGTAGGCGCAGTCTGGCCGGGCTTTGACGATTCCAAGGCATCCTGGAGCAGAAATCGTAAAATAGCATACCGATGCGGCAAGACCTTCGAAGAGGGACTACGGGTCTTCCGCAGGTATTATGGAACGCAGAATGCCCCTCCGTATCTGCTGATTGAGACCTGGAACGATTACGAGGAGGGCACCGCCATTGAGCGGGGCATCAATCATTGCAACTCCAGCGGCCAGGAAAACATTCAGGCTGGAGGCGAACACTGATTCCTTCTGCGAAAGGAAGCTTATGCGAGTTCTGGTAACCGGCGGCGCAGGGTTTGTCGGCTCTCATCTCTGCGATGCGCTGCTGGCTGAAGGCCACCGGGTGGCCTGCGTGGACAATCTCATTACCGGTAGTATTCGCAACATCGAACACCTGAAGAATGAATCGCGATTTGAGTTTATCCAGCAGGACGTGAACCAGCCTTACGATGCCGGCCCAGTGAACTACATCTTCCACTTTGCTTCTCCGGCCAGTCCCGGCGACTACATGCAGCATGGCATTGAGACCCTCAAGGTGGGTTCGCTGGGTTCCTTCCATTCCCTCGATTTGGCCAGGAAATACAGGGCGAAATACATGCTGGCCTCTACCTCGGAGTGCTATGGCGATCCGCAGGAACATCCGCAAACCGAGGCCTATTGGGGCAATGTGAATCCAGTTGGCCCGCGTTCGGTTTACGACGAGGCCAAGCGCTTTGCGGAAGCGGCCACCATGGCGTATTTGAGATACCACCAGGTCGATACGCGCATCGTGCGCATCTTCAATACTTATGGTCCCCGCTTGCAGTTGAATGACGGGCGGGTGATCTCCAACTTCATGAAGCAGGCGCTGCGCGGAGAGCCACTGACTGTCTATGGCGACGGCACGCAGACCCGCAGCTTCTGCTACGTGAGCGATGAGGTAGAGGGGATTCTGCGGCTGGCCAAGTGTGATGTCCAGGAACCGGTAAACATCGGCAACCCCAGCGAATTTACCATTATGGAATGCGCCAAGCTGGTATTGAAGGTCACGAATTCCAGCAGCCCCATTATTTTCGAGCTGCTGCCGCAGGATGATCCCAAACAGCGCTGCCCTGACATTTCCCGGGCAAAAGAAGTCCTTGGATGGGAACCCAAGATCGATCTGGAAACCGGCTTGAAGCTCTCTACAGAGTATTTCCAGCAGGCGATCCGTTTGGAAAATGCGGGAAAGGCCACGCGAAACTCAGAGTGGGCTGCCGTATAAACAGGGTGCGGAAAAGCTCCTGAATTGGTTGCTGGCGGCCCTTTCTAAGGTTTTTTCCTGCTAACCAGAAACATAGTAACTATTTAGTTCACATTAGCGGGAATGTCGGGTAAAATACCGTAACTTAAGGTGTTTGGAATACCAAGTCGTAAATCTCGGTAAACCTTCCTTAATCAAGTCTTTAACCCAAGGAAGTGTCGTGACTTCTGTTCCGCCGTTTAAAGAGTCCTCGCGAGAGTTGATCGTTGAAGTTGCCCGTGCCCTGGAACCCTATTTCCCAGACATCACTCATAGCTGGCGCGAAAAGCTGGTCGAAGAGTTCGGCTTTGATGGCCGGGTGCTGGCCGCTCTGGAGCGGCTCACGTTGGCTGCCGGCTGCTCTTATTTCTGCCACAACGATTTCCCCGGATTCCAGGAGAACCTGAATTACTTTGGCACCAGGCTTTCCAAGCTCCAGGTGGATACGCGTGCTGTGGCGCGTTCTCTCGAACTTTATCAACTATCCTGCGATCCTTATCTGTCGGGGCTGTTTCCCGGACGCGAGTCCGAAGCCAAAGCGGCATTGGAGATGCTCTCTTCGGTTTCTTTCGTGATCATCTCCGGTGCGTATTTTGACGCCAAGACGGTGGAATCCAACGCGCTGCTGGCCATTCTGGATGCCGAACTCGCGGCCGCCGATCTCGACGTGCTTCTGCAGAAAGTCCTGTGCATCACGACCCAGACCTTCCAGGCCTCGGTCGGAGCAGTGCTTTTACGCGACCCGGAGACAGACTTGCTGAGGGTTGCGTCATCGTTTGGGCTGGGGGAGATCAGCCTGCCTGAGGATTTTCGAATCACAGTAGGCAACGGGTTTTCCGGAAAAATTGCGGCCACCGGTGAGCCGGGCATGGTCCTCGACACCAGCACAGAAACCGGTATTCTCACTCCTCTGATCCGGGACAAGGCCAGATCACTGTGGGGCGTGCCTCTCAAGGCCGAAGGCCAGACAATTGGCGTCCTCATCATCGGTTTCATCAAGCCCTACGAATGGTTGCCGACCGAGCGCGAACTCTTGCGCGCCATCGGCGACCGGGCTGCGCTGGCCATCGATCGCGCCCGCATGATCGACGCTCTTCGGCAGCGCGAACAACGGATCGCTGAGCTTTCCGGTCATTTGCTCAGAGTGCAGGAAGATGAGCGCAAGCGCATCAGCCGTGAACTGCATGATGAGACAGGCCAGGCCCTGATGGTGATCCGGCTCTACCTGGGCATGATGGAAGCCGGCGTCACTGCCCGCAACGTAAAGGGCAAGATCCGGGAGACGGTAGAGGTTGTCGATCGCACCATTGAGGGTATTCGCCGCATCATCGGCAAGCTTTCACCTTTGGTCTTGCAGGAGTTGGGGCTGGTTGCCGCCCTGCGCAAAGAAGCCAAGGACCTGTCGAAAAACACCGGAGTCAAGGCCCGGGTAATGATCTCTGAGGAGGTTGGCCGCCTCGCTCCCGGCACCGAGCAGGCCATTTACCGGGTGGTACAGGAGGCGCTCCACAATGTCGCCCAGCACGCCCAGGCCAAGACCGTTGCTGTGCAGATGTCCCGGGAGGGACAGACAATCCATGTAATGGTGGAAGACGATGGAATTGGAATCCAATCGAGGAACAACTCTCGTGGCCACTCTTTCGGCCTATCTGGAATCAAAGAACGTATAGCCATGCTGGGCGGCGTAGCGCGCGTGGTTTCCGCCAAGGGCAAGGGAACGCGCATTGAGATTACGGTGCCCGCGGGCGAACCTGTTTCCAGTACTGATGAACGTCCAATGGTACGGGCCGCAGCCCAAGCCGCAGCCCGGCTGAATTGAAAGGCTAAATCGAGGACAGTCATGCCGAAAATCAAATGTTTACTGGTTGACGACCACACGCTGTTTCGCCAGGGCGTACGCCGCCTGCTGGAAAGCGAAAGCGATTTTGAAGTAATTGCTGAAGCTGCTGACGGCGGTGAAGCGGTTGAAAAAGCCCGTGAATCGCGCCCCGACGTCGTGCTGATGGATATTGGCATGCATGGCCTGTCTTCTTTTGAAGCCGCGCGCCAGATCAAAAAAAACCGTCCGGAAACCAAGATTCTTTTCCTGACCATGTATGAAGACGAAGACTACCTGGTGCAGTGCCTGGAAGTCGGCGCTTCGGGCTATGTCCTGAAAGATACTCCCGCACCGCAACTGCTTACCGCTGTCCGCGATGTTTACAAAGGTGGAAAGTACCTTAGCTCCCAGGTACTGGGAAAGCTGGTGGAGGACTTCCGCTCGCGTGTTCGCGACACGCGCATGCGTCCCCGCATGTCGACGCTCACGCCGCGTGAACGAGAAATTTTAAAGCTGCTGGCGGAAGGCAACTCGGTAAAGGAAATCGCGGTCATCCTGGGGCTGAGCGTAAAGACCGTTGAGGCCCATAAATTCAACCTGATGCGCAAGCTCGACATTCACAACAAAGCCCAGCTCGTGACCTACGCAATTCAGAAGAAAATCATCAAGATTCCCGTAAATCAATAACTCCCCTCGAAAGTCATGACCAAGGGGCGCAATTTGCGCCCCTTTCTGATTTCTGGTTCCTTTCTTCGATTCCAGATGTCCTCTTCCTCTCTATTATTACTCGTGAAAAGTCTTGTCCTGCCGCAAAGATTTCCTTTGTTTTTCCTTCATGCCCTTACATCGTGTTTCCTGTGTGGTTAAGGGTTTTGGTTTTCCTCCGCTGCCGGAGCCTGCCCTCGAGCGTAGCGAAGGGTTCCTCCGTGTTTCAAAGGTTCATCAGCGTCAATCTGCGTAAATCAGCGGCAAGAAGTTGGTTTTCTCTTGATTGCGGCTCAGGCGCGCTGCGGTTCTGGAGTTTGAAAAGATCCTAGAGATTTCCAGATTCGGACCTTCCAAAAATGGGAAACGCTGCAACGCCGTAAAAATCGCCTCCATTATGCAAATAATCCTTGCATCCAGAGCTGTTAACCACTAAAGTTTCGCGCCAACTAAGAGTCCAAGACTTTTGTATCAAGCTACAAACGGCCCTAATAACGGGACCCCAACGGAAGTAGTCATAACGGTAAAATTCTTGGAGGCTGTATGAACTTTGCGACAAACGCATCTCGTCTCTTCACCCGGTTCATTCTGATATCAGCGCTTTTGAGTGCATGCTCATCGGTGCTCTCAGCACAGGAAGCGACAGGCCGAATTGTCGGCACTGTTTATGATCCGAGTGGCGCGGTTGTCCCGGGCGCACACCTTGTGATTACCAATACGGCCACGCACGTTTCGCGGGAAACGAGCACGGATTCGAGCGGTTACTATCAGGTGCTTTCACTGCCCGTCGGCAGCTACACAATTTCGGCGGACCACAAAGGATTCACTTCAGTCACCACCAGCGCAAGTGCGCTTGATATCAATCAATCGCTAAAAATCGACATCAAGCTGCCGGTTGGATCAACCAGTGAAACTGTTACCGTGGAAACCACCGCCACCACGGTCGAGACCATCAACCCCACGTTGGGCGCGACCGTTTCCAGCCGTCCGGTGCAAGACTTGCCGCTCAATGGCCGAAACTCGCTTGATCTCGCCTTGCTGCAGCCCGGTGTTGCGCCCGCCGATAATCCCGGCAATGGAGGCGCCGCCAGCGCCAATACCGCTTTTAGCGTTTCCGGGGGCCGCAACGATTCAACCACCTTCATTCTGGATGGCGGCAACAACAACAATCTATTGAGTAACGGAGTTGTATACAACCCCAACCCCGATGCCATCCAGGAGTTCAAGATCATCACCAGCAACTTTGAGGCTGAGTACGGGCGAAGCGCCGGCGGAGTCGTTACGGTGGTGACGAAGTCGGGGACCAACGCCTTTCACGGAAGCGCCTTCGAGTTTAATCGCAACAATGCTTACAACGCGAATCGCTACTTCAACAACGCGCGCGGCCTGTCCAGAAACATTCTCAAACGCAACCAATATGGCGGAACTTTCGGCGGGCCTATTCTAAAAGACAAGCTGTTCTTCTTTGCCGCATACCAGGGCCAGCGGGAAAACCAGATCTTAAGTTCCGCCGCTGTGACTCCGTTCAGTCCGGCTGAGATTCAAGGAGATTTTTCAGCTTCGCCGCGCAAGAGTTCGATTGCAACTTTTCTTCAAGCGCATCCCTTCTTCCAGCCGAACGCGGCCTTGGCGGCCCAGGGCATTATGGATCCCACCAAGATCGATCCGGTGGCCAAAGCCTATATCCAGGCGGGGCTGATACCGGCCGCAATCGGCAACCAAATTTTTCAGAACCCCGCGCAGAATAATCGTGATGAGATTACGGGAAAATTCGACTGGCATCCAACCGAAAAAAATAGCTTCAACGTTCTTTTGGGGCGTTCCCAGAATCCTAATTTAAATCCTGCCAACGTGCCCGGCTTCGGTACTACCACAATCAATCATCGCCAGTTCGCCAATTTCACATTTACGCGCATTCTGTCGCCAACCATGCTGAATGAATTCCACGCGACTGCCCAGCGCAACGATAATTTGCAGGCTGTACCGGCAGCCAAACTGCCCTTCCCGAATGCGCTGGGCGTGGGAATCAACTCCGACAACCCGACTGGCCCAACCCGTCTTACCTTTACCGGAATGACGATTGGCTTCAGCGTTCAAGGCCCGACCTCTTTGATCGACAACACCTTCGCGCTGTCCGATACATTTTCCTGGACCCACGGAAAGCACACCATGAAATTCGGTGGCAGCTTTTCGCCTTATCAGAACAACACTTTGTTTGATTTCTTTATCAATGGCAGCTTTGGGTTCAGCACTCGCAACGGCGCGCGCGACACCCATGCCAATTTCCTGCTGGGATTGCCCCGGACCTATACACAATTTCCCGCCGCTCCTTCGAATATTCGCAGCAAAGCCACCTATCTCTTTGCCCAGGACGAGTGGAAGATTGCCAGCAATCTCACACTCAGCTACGGCCTCCGCTATGAATACAGTACGCCCAAGTTGGACACTGCCGGCCGTTCGTTCTCGGTTGTTCCAGGGCAGCGGTCCACGGTGTTTCCGAATGCTCCTGTAGGGCTGGTCTTCCCTGGTGATCCGGGTGTGCCCAAGGGGGCCAATTTCCCGGACAAAAATGATTTCGCGCCTCGCTTCGGGTTTGCCTGGCAGCCCTTCAAGAGTTCCAAGACCAGCGTCCGAGGAGGAATCGGCGTTTTCTACGATATCCTCAAGGGCGAAGATAACCTTCAATTTAACGGCCAGCCCCCGTTCTTCGGGTTTGCCTCGTTTACCTATCCTTCGGCCGTTGGAGCGGGTCCATATACGTTCATGACCAACCCGTTTACCTCCACAGGGAATCCAAATCCATTCCCGTCCCGCCCGCCCGATCATAACGTAAACATTACTCAGGCTTTTGGAGCATTTGGTGACGGTGGCGTGTTCTTTGTCGATCCCCACCTGCGCACGCCCTACACCTATCAGTACAATTTGAGCGTCGAACAGGAGCTTCCTACCCGGATGGTGCTGCAAGCGGCCTATGTCGGCACTACCTCCCATAAGCTCACAGCGTTGACGGACGTGAATCCTTTCGATCCCGCAACCATCCACACCGCCACGCCGCATCGCATACTGAATGAGACGCCCGGCAACACCGACAGCAGTTTCAGTTTCCTGGAGGAGTTCAGGAATGCTTCCGATGCCAATTACAACAGTCTCCAGCTCAGCCTGAGAAGGCAGTCACCCACCAGTGTCCCGTTCCTGGGGACGGTCTATTACACGCTTGCCTACACCTACTCGCACAACATCGATAATGCTTCGGGATTCCGGAACTCAACCAGCACGGTGCCGGTCTTCTCCCCTGGTCTTTTCCGGGCATCGTCGGATTTCGATCTCCGCCACGTCTTCTCGTTCTCGGGCGGCTGGGACCTGCCCTTCAACCGCGGGCCGAAAAGACTCGTAAAAGGCTGGAGCCTCTACCCCATCATCACCTATCGCACCGGCTATCCGTTGACGGTAACTGCCGATCTGGCGACCTCCAAGAACGATCCTGGGCCCTCGGGCGCGGGAGACGCCGGCCTGACCCACGCCAACCTGATCGGTCCTGTCCTGTATTTTGATCCGCACAGAACTCAGACATTCGGGGGAAATACCGGGGCGTTCTTCTTCAATCCAGGGGCGTTCGATAACTCCAATCCCACGCCGCCCTACGGCACTGCTCCCCGTAATCTATTGCGTGGACCGAGCCGCACGAACATGGACCTGGCTTTGGCAAAATCAACCCCACTGTATGGAGAACGCGTGGGAATTGAACTTCGGGTCGAGGCATTCAACATCTTCAACCATACCCAGTTCCTCAACCCCGATACCAACCCCGACAATACAACCTTCGGACAAATCAGCAGCACTTACGATCCGCGCATCCTGCAATTAGGAGTGCGTATAAAGTTCTAACCAAAAATATTTGAATGTGGCCGGACCGCAGAAGGGTCCGGCCTTTTTCGTTTGTATAACGGAAATACGATGGGGGAAAATAATCGCACGCCCAAAAAAGGCTTCGATGTCATCCTGAAGCGTAGCGAAGGAACTCGGTTGTATTGGTCTCTGGTTTTGGTTTCCTCTGTTCCTCCGTGTTGCAAAGGTTTTGGTTTATCAGCGCAAATCCGCGTAAATCAGCGGTAAGAAGTTGGTTTTGTTTTTGGTTGCGGCTCGGCTGCTATGTGTTCCTTCGTGGTAAGGGGTTTTGGTTTTCCTCCGCTGCCGGAGCCTGCCCTCGAGCGTAGCGAAGGGTTCCTCCGTGTTGCAAAGGTTTTGGTTTATCAGCGTAAATCCGCGTAAATCAGCGGTAAGAAGTTGGTTTTTGTTTTTGCTTGCGGCTCGGCTGCTATGTGTTCCCTCGTGGTAAGGGTTTTTGGTTTTCCTCCGCTGCCGGAGCCTGCCCTCGAGCGTAGCGAAGGGTTCCTCCGTGTTGCAAAGGTTTTTGGTTTATCAGAGTAAATCCGCGTAAATCAGCGGTAAGAAGTTGGTTTTGTTTTTGGTTGCGGCTATGCCGCGCTGTGCTCCACGTTCCTCATCAATGGAGCGGACGAGCAGCCTGCGCCGCTTTTGCTTTCTGCAGCTTCTCGAGCGTCTCGCGAATTCCCTCCGCTATGGCGCGCCAGTAGGCATCTTTGTTTTTCCAGCCGCTAAGGGACTTCAACCCCCGGGGAAGCATCTGGAATTGCTTCAGTTTGGGCACCTCTTGCCAGCCGCAATCTTTCAGGATGTAGGCAATCAGCTCCGCGGAACCCGCTGCTTTGCGCTCGATCGCGGTATCGAGCTCGGTCAAAACGCAGAAGTCGGAGCTCAGGAAGTCCCGGCTGAGCTGGCACAGCACCACATCGGCCTGCTTGAGTTCCTCAAGGATGCGGGGTTCCCATTTTTCGCCGGGCATCAACTCCCGGTCCGACCATACGCGGGCCAGGCCATCCCTCTCCATCAGCTTCAGGTCTTTGCGCAGCTCGGTCAGATGTTTTTCGTCTTTGTGGGCATAGCTTAGAAATATCTTGAGCGGTTCCAATGAGGGCTTCACAGGCTCCAGCAAGTTGAGGAGATTCACCTGGGCCACCTTCCCACTGTCGAGTCTGACCGGGTACAGGACAGTGCCGCTTGCGACAAAAGATTCCAGATCCTTGCGGGAGAGAGGCTTCTCCGGGGCCTCTGCCGGATAAACCAGATCATCGGGCCCGGACTCATAGTCAGCGTGGATGGCATCGAAGTTATGGCGGATGATCGCCAACATCTCCCGGCGCAGCGTTTCCTGCCCGTTCACGTGAATGCGCACCTGGTTCTCGGTGGAGTTGGCCCGTACCAGGGCCTGGCAGGCGCCGGTTCGGTCATGCAGAATCACACCGCTCTTCCAGCGGTCCTCCGGTTTGCTCAAGTGATGGGTGCGGACGATGAAGCGGGGCAGAAGGCCCTCAGGAACTACCGTGTATTGGTAGCCAAAATTCAGGCACTCCGCCGGCTTGAAAGCGCGCGCATCGTCCGGTTGCTGGTCATCAAGGAGTTGCGGAATCATCACCCGTTGCTGCGCATCTCGGAGCGGGAATCCCAGCTCAAACTGCTCCATCAATCCCAGAATAAAGTCTGCAGCCTCGACCGAATATCCCTTTTCCTTGAGCACCCTCTGTCCTTCGGCCAGCTTGAATACGCCCTTGCTTGCGGCAAACGCATGTAATAAGGCATAGACCCCTCCTGTGACCCATTCCGGCTTGAGCACATAAGCGTAGCGCAGGCGCGGATCGTCTTTGTAGTTGAGGGCAATGCCCAGCTCATGCAGAAATTTGGCCAACTCCGTTTGCTTCTCTGGGTCCGGCTCGCCGTACTTTGTGCAAAGGGCGCGATAGTCTTCAAAGGTCAGGTATTCCGATGGCATCTGCGATACTTCATTCTTAATGGCAAACCAGCGGCGCGGAAAGCGGGTCTTGAGACTATCGAGCCTCTGCAATTCCTCCTGAATTTTTGCCCGCAGCTCGGCGATGGACTTTCGGTCTTCACAATCCGTGGCCGCAAAGCCCCGGATATTGCCCGCATATTTCTCCAGCCAATCGCCCCGGTTTACATCAAAGTGTTCAGATTTCTGTTTGTTCAAGACTACGATGACCGGCGCGTCTTTTCCGCCGAAGGCGCGGATCAGGCGAAACCAGTAGTCGGCCTCGCGGTCGCACCCGCCCACCCGCCGGTTGAGCACCAGTAGATACAGGCTGCGCGTGGTCAGGAAGAACTGGTGGGTGGCGTGCATCATCTCCTGCCCGCCAAAGTCCCATATATGGATGGTTATCTCGTCCTTGCCATTAATTGGGCATCTCCAGTCATCAATTTTGATGCCTTCTGTGGTCTTTTCCCGACTATTGAATTTTCCTGTCTTCAGGGTCTTTACCAGCGAGGTCTTTCCCACCAAGCCAGGGCCAACCATGATGAGCTTAGCTTCGTTGAGCGGCCCTGCATCGATCAGATTTTTGAAGTAGCTGAGAATCTCACTGGGAGGTTTTGGGTTCTTGTCATAATCTTGGACATCTTCCCAAGTAGGTCCAAGAATTTCGTCGGGGATTCCCAGGTTTGGGTTCTTGTGAAGGAACAGCCCCGTCAGCTTAGCTAGCTGCCCCATCTTTTCCGGAATCGTTGTGATCTGGTTGTTGCTGAGGACGAGCGTTTGCAGATTGGCAAGCTGGCCCAGAGCTTCGGGAATGGCCGTGATCTGGTTGTTGTTGAGGTAAAGCGACTGCAGATTGGCAAGCTGTCCCAGGGCTTCGGGAATCACCGTGATCTGGTTGTTGTTGAGGTAGAGCGACTGCAGATTGGCAAGCTGTCCCAGGGTTTCGGGAATGGCCGTGATCTGGTTGTTGTTGAGGTAGAGCGACTGCAGATTGGCAAGCTGGCCCAGGGCTTCGGGAATCACCGTGATCTGGTTGTTGTTGAGGTAGAGCGACTGCAGATTGGCAAGCTGTCCCAGGGTTTCGGGAATGGCCGTGATCTGGTTGTTGTTGAGGTAGAGCGACTGCAGATTGGCAAGCTGGCCCAGGGCCTTGGGTATCACCGTGATCTGGTTGTTGAAGAGGTAGAGCGACTGCAGGTTGGCAAGCTGTCCCAGGGCTTCAGGAATGGCCGTAATTTGGTTGATCGCGAGATCGAGCACCCGCAGGTTAGCAAGGTGTCCCAGGGCTTCGGGAATGGCCGTAATCTGGTTGCTGAAGAGGTCGAGCGTCTGCAGATTGGCAAGCTTCCCCAGAGCCTCGGGAATGGCCGTGATCTGGTTGCTGAAGAGGTCGAGCGTCTGCAGATTGGCAAGCTTCCCCAGAGCCTCGGGAATGGCCGTGATCTGGTTGCCGCTGAGGCTGAGCGTCTGCAGATTGGCAAGGTGGCCCACAGCTTCGGGAATGGCCGTGATCTGGTTGTTCCCGAGGTAGAGTTCCAGCAGATTGGCAAGCTGCCGCAGAGCTTCGGGAATGGCCGTGATCTGGTTGCCGCTGAGGTCGAGCGTCCGCAAGTTGTCAAGCTGCCTCACGGCCTCAGGAACCGTCGTGAGCCCGAGATTGGATAAATCAATAGATCGAGCTTTGGAACTGGTAGCCTGTTGAATTCTTCGGAATGCTTCGCTCAGGCCACTGTCCTGGTCAAGGGTCGCGTCTTTAGTCACATTCATAGAGCCAACATTCTTGAAAAGTTACCAAGAATGAAGGTGACAAGAAAGCAGAAAATACTCAGGCCGCTAACATAGTCTGCCAAGCTTCCTGTAACTTTCTCTTGCTATGTCTTCTGGAGAAGAGAAAATCTAAAGATAGCTTCTGGGCGTGTCGAAAGCTAACAGTGAATAGAATTTTGGGGGTGAATTTTCCTCCGCTCCCCATCAGAAATCGTCCTATAATCATTGATCAACCTGGCGTCATCCGCGATGACTGAAACTCTCGTGGCCTTTTTAGCTCCTAGCCTGATCTCTATCCTAAAGAACATGAAAAACCAGGGCTGCCAGCAAATTAGAAATTACAAATTGAAAATTACCAATTCATTACTACCCCCCACCCTTTCAGATACGCCAAGGCTACCGTAAGGATATTTGCAATAGAAAAACATTGAAAAGTTTTAACGGTGACAAAACCAACAGCACCAAAAGCAAAGGCCGAGTCTCTTGACCCGACCCAAACCGCCTTCCCGCCGCCTCTGCATGACTATCCGTGAAAGTCTTGCCTGCGGCGGTGATTTTATTTGCCTTTATTCGCTCTTACATCATGTTCCTTCGTGTTTAGGTTTTCTCTGCGTTCTCCGCTCTTTCTTGCGACCTCTTTGGTAAAGTTTTTGACTTTGCCTTTGGTTGCGGCTAATCCCGCGCTATGTTTCAAGGTTTTGGTTTATCAGCGTTCCTCCGCGCAAATCAGCGGTAAGAAGTTGGTTTGCTTTTGGTTGCCCCATGTCAGAAGGTGAACCTCACGGCAAACTGAAGGATACGTGGTGCGGCAGTATCGGTCACCTGGCCGAAGGTTGCGTTGGCGAAGTTTGTATCGGGATTGGTGAACTCCGTGTGATTGAAGATGTTGAAGAAGTCGGCACGCAGCTCAACTGCGGTGCGCTCCGTGATCATCGTCCTCTTGGCAAAGGTCATATCCAGGTTGGTCCGGCCCGGGCCGCGCAGGATATTTCGTCCGGCCCCATAGCTGCCGGTAATGATATTTGCATCGGGCACCGAGAAATTACCGGTGAAATACTGGTTCCCGGTTGCTCCCGGAGTTGGGGTGCCAGGGTTGAGATAGGTGATTGGTCCGATAAGATTCGCAAACACCAGGTTGGAATCTCCGGCTCCTGAGGGGCCGGGATTGCCTCTTCTTGCCGAGAGGCCGGCATTGACGTCCAGCGGAAACCCAGTGTGCCAGGAGAGGATCGGATATACACTCCACCCCTTGGTCAGCCGCTTGGGACCGCCTTGCCACATACGATCAACCGGAAGGTCCCATCCTCCGCTGAAGCTCAACTGATGGCGCACGTCGAAATCTGAAGAGGTGCGGAACAGGTTCCGGTTGAAGAAGGGAATCTGGCTGTTGCGGTTGCGGAACCCGGATGAGTTGTCGATGCTGTGAGACCAGGTATAGGAGAAGGTGAAGTAGGTCGTTCCCAGGAACTTCGTCTCCGATGCCCGCTTGGAGAGTTTGGTCTGCAATCCGTTGTAATTTGCATTGACGGCATTCATGAACTCCGGCGTAAAGCTAAAGCGGAAATCATCGACCGTGCCAATTTCGTTCAGGAAGCGATGCGGGGTGGCGGCAAGAGTGGCCGGATCGAAGGCATTGATGTCGACCAAAGTCGTCAGCTTTCGCGATTGGCTGCCAACGTAGCCGGCCTCCAAGCTCAGGTTCTTGGCCAACTCATGTTGGATATCCAGGTTGTACTGCCAGGTGTAGGGTGTGCGCAGGTGTGGATCGACGAAAAACACTCCACCACCGCCGAACGGCAGGAAGCCTGCCGCTCCAAAATCTATATTGCGGCTCGGAGGTTTGGATGGAAATGGGTTCACGGTGCCGGTAGTGCCGAAGGGGTCGGTCATGAATCCGGTCGGAGAGGTGACGCAACCCGGATTACCAGAGCCGCTGCCGTTAGGACAATCGGTAAACACAGGGTTGGTAAATCCAAAGAAGGGAGCCTGCCCATTGAATTGCAGGTTGTCCTCGCCTTTCAGAACATCGTAGAAGAGGCCTGCTCCGCCACGGATGCTGGTTTTACCATCGTTCCACGGGTCCCAGGCAAACCCCACACGAGGCGCCCAGTCATTTTTATCGGCGAAGTTGGAACCCTTGGGTGCGCCCGGATCGCCGGGGAATATCAAAGAGGTCGGAGCATTGACGAAGCGGGTGGATTGCATGCCGGGGATGATAGTAAAGGAACGTCCCTGGGTATCCAGTTTGGGGGTACTGAACTCATAGCGAACACCCAAGGTCAGCACCAGGTTCTTCATAACATGCCACTCGTCCTGCGTGAAGAAAAACGAAGATTTCTGGCGGATGTTGGAGGGAGCACTGCCAAACTGGAAATAATCTTCCGGCAGACCGAGCAGCAGGTTGGCAAATTGGTTTCCTGATCCGTTGAAATTGTCGAAGTCAAACTGTCCATTCACGAAGAAGTCAAACAGCGTATTGTTCTGATAAGGGATGTAGCTCCCGCCAAATTTCCAGGTATGGTGGCCTTTCACCCACGACAGGGTGTCGGAATAGGAGAAAGTATTGTTGGCGAGGGTCGTGGGTCCCTGAGAGCTGAAGCCGACAAGCAGGGCGTTGGTTGCGCCCGCTCCGAATGACAATCTTGTAGGCCCAGTTGCCTGATCAGGAGTGACTCCCACGCCGAGCGCCGATGGAATAGGCAGGGAAGCCGTTGGAGTCGCATTCTGGTTTACGTTTCGTTGCAGCGTGAAGTGAAACTCGTTGAGCACGTTGGTGCTAAAAGTGTGGGTGTAGCCGAGAGTGGAAAAATAGTTATGGAGGAAGTACTCAACTGGAAATCCGGGGCCAGTCTGGAACGGCCTGCTTTGAAATATCCGCGTTCCACCCACAGTCGCGCTGAGATGGTCTCTCTCGCTCAGGTTGTAGTCCAGCTTGCCGGTAAACTCATTGTTGTTGTCCAAAGCGTTCGCCTGGCTGAACAAGATCCCTGAGCAGACCACGGGGCCGCCTCCTGGGGGTGGCGGCGGACAACGATAAGTATTGGCTGCGGTAGCTGAAACGAGATGCGCGGCTTTGTAGCTTTGCGCCACTGCGTCAATCTTAGTGGGATCGATGATTCCCAGGGCGGCCAGGGCGGCATTGGACTGGTAGAACGGATTATTTTGCAGGAAGTTGACGACCTGCGGGTCTGGCCCTCCGGTGGGGCTGGCATGGGAGAAGTTGCCGGCCAGCATCTCCGGTGTAAAAGTATCCACCTGGTTGGTCTGTCCAGCCGTCTGTCGTTGCCCCTGGTAGCTGGTAAACCAAAAGAGCTTGTCCTTCACAACAGGTCCGCCCACCGCAAAACCGAACTGATTGCGGCTGAGAGCTTCTTTCGGTATGCCGTTCTTATTATTGAAATACTTGTTGGCTGCAAAGGTATCGTTCCGGTTGAATTCAAAGAGGGAGCCGTGAATGGAATTTGTGCCCGATTTGGTCACGATGCTGATAATGCCGCCGGCATTACGGCCATACTCAGCGGTGTAGTTGCTGGTGAGAATGCGGAATTCTTCAACTGCATCGGGATTTGGCGCAAATACCACGCCGTTGCTCAACAGGTTGTTGTCAACGCCGCCATCTAAAAGAAATGTGACGGAATCGGCCCGTGATCCGGCGATATTGAAAGTGCCGGCGCCGGTATCGTCAGGATTGTCCGGAGTCACGCCCGGCTGAAGCGTAGCCAGATCCAGAATGTTGCGTCCATTCAGCGGCAAATCCACAATGGGACGGCTGGTCACAGATGCTCCCAGGGTAGGGTTCACCACGTCCACTTGGGCGGCTTCGGCAGAAACCTCCACGGTCTCTGCTTTTCCGCCAATCCGCAAAATGATGTCGACACGCTGCACTTGGTTGATCTCCAAGGTATATTCGCCGGTTCTGGCCGTGGAGAAACCATCTTTCTCAACTGTTACCTTGTAGGTGCCGATGGGCAGTTCGAGGGCCTGGTAGGAGCCATCTGTATCAGTGACTGTGCTGGTAGCCAAGGCGGTAGCTATGTTGGTCACCGTCACCTTGGCGCCTTGGACAACACCGCCCTGTTGATCTTTAACGGTGCCTGCAATTCTGGCCCGCGCGCTCTGTGCGTTTACCCAGGTGGAAAGCGCAAGTATCATGGCTGAAATGGTCACTGCCAGCCGCATCAGTTGTGATCTGCCGATTGCATTCATAAAGCTCCTTTTGTAGTCGCCCGGAACCTAGGAGGGGATACCTTATAGCAATAGGAATGCCTAAAGTCCACTTGCTTAAGCTAATGTAGTTAACAGCCTCTGTTTACAGCTTCTTAGGAATTGGATCCTGGCATGGGAGGACGATAGATTGGGCGCCAGATTTCCTGAAAAACATAGATTCCATACTGTTTATGGAACACAAGCAGCTTCTGGCTCTGATTTCACCCGCGAAGGACACAGCGCAGCAAAGCCGCAAACAAAAAAAAACCAACTTCTTACCGCTGATTTGCGCGCATGAACCACCATGCTCTGACCGCGTGAAAACTTGGTAACCATGGCGCCGTCCACTCAGTCCCACCTCGTCCACACTAACCTTCTTTCATAATCATGTGGTCATGGTAGTGCCGCGAGGAGGCTGGCAGTAACAGCGTTGTCCCCAAAAGTCTCGCTGATGTGGACGAAATGGTCTACGTTGCCGGGGCCAAAGACAAAGCTTCCTCCAAGCTGAAAAGGGTCTTTGCCTAAGCTGTGTTGGCGATGTCCACCGGCCTTGGCGCGCTTGCGGGCCAGAGTATTGTCCTTGCGCAGAAGATGAAAGAGGGAGGCTTTTTTCAACTCGATGGCGCGATAGGCTTCCCGGCGCTCGTCGATCAGAAGCGGAAAACTGATCCCCGTATCTTTCCGGAAGGCCTGTGCGTACTGCGGATCTCCCAGTCCCACCGCCGCCAAGCGTGCCCCTTTATTGCGAAACGCCTGCTCAGATTCGCGCAACTGCGCTACATGCTCGCGGCAGAAGATTCAGCCGTAGTGGCGAAGGAAGACCACCACTGCGGGACTCTCAGCCCACAAAGAGCCAAGCCGGATTTGCTGGCCATCACAATCGGGCAAAGAAAGGGCCGCGAGCCTGCTGCTGTAGGATTGGTTCACGGGAAATCATTTTCCGGGCGGGTAGTGCAATTGTCAAGGTTCGCAGCGCAGCAAAGCCGCAACCAAAAGAAAAATCAATTTCTTACCGCTGATTTGCGCGGATTTACGCTGATAAACCAAAACCTTTTGAAACACGGAGGCAGCGGAGGAAACAGAGGGAACGCCGGGATAAACCGGCATGAAGCAGGGAATGAAAGAGTCCTACAGGAAAGGAGTAGCAAACCATCCTGACCCCGAGTCATGCGCTGGTCATCGTAAGAGAGCCGGTGAAGTGTTGACAGG